>Ga0209933_1000093_pt1 | contig 263551 bp, 229 predicted proteins | sample ThiBiot_300_biof_FD_183944 | JGI IMG/M metagenome (GOLD analysis project Ga0209933, IMG submission 183944) | Wastewater bioreactor microbial communities from Cape Town, South Africa - Thiocy_cont_300_biof (SPAdes) | ecosystem: Engineered > Bioremediation > Thiocyanate > Unclassified | place...
CCGCCACTACCGATGTTTCAACCATAAATGACTCGATCAATAGGCAAGCTTTTCGGCCTGATTTCACCATTCTGATTTCGCCTGTCATTACGATGGGGCAGTATGCTCATGCCGGTAGTCGTAAAAATCTACTGGGGCCTAACCCTTCTGCCGAACTATTAAAAACCTATTCACTGGAAAACACCGTCACGCCCAACACACCGCCCTGCTTTCTGGTACACGCCTTTAACGACACCGGGGTCGACCAACGGAACAGTCTGCTTTTCTACCAGGCGCTGGTCGATAGGAAAATCCCATCCAGCCTGCATATATTTCCACAGGGCGCTCATGCCATTGCGCTACGAAACAATCCAGGTTCTACGCAAGCCTGGGTTTCCCTGTGTGAAAGCTGGTTGCTGGAGATGGGTATCATTCCAGCCAATAAATAACCTTTTTCGATCTACGTCTAAACAAGCGGAAAGAATGACCTCTAACGTCTGGCAACGACTTCTTTGGTTCGTGAGTGCGATCAGTCTGCTGACTTCTACAGTTTGGGCGCAGATTGGCCCAACAGGTGGTCGGGATACCTCGTTCACCGTGCGCAAATCCTACCTTCAGGAAAAGAAGCACCACCCCGACATTACACTGGCTGATTCGACCCTACCCACTGGCGTGCGTGTACAGCGAAACATTGCTTACAGCACACCCGTAGCAGATCGGAAATTAGTACTGGATGTATACGCCCCCCAAACCTCTGCCGCGAAAGCGCTACCTGCCATTCTGATGGTCCATGGTGGTGGCTGGCGGTCGGGCGACCGATCCCATAATAACACGCTGGCCGGGCATCTGGCGGCAAAAGGGTTCGTTGCCATTCCGGTAGAGTACCGCCTGTCGACCGAAGCGTTGTATCCAGCCGCGGTTCATGATGTAAAAGCCGCTATTCGCTGGATGCGGGCCAACGCTCGTGCGTACCACATCGATCCAAAACGAATTGCCATACTGGGCTTTTCGGCGGGTGGGCAACTGGCGGCACTGGTAGGCAGTACAAACGGGAACGCAGCCTTTGAAGGATCGGGAGGGTATGCGACGTACACAAGCGACGTACAGGCCATTGTCGATATTGATGGCGTACTGGCCTTCATTCACCCAGAATCGGGAGAAGGCGACGATTCCAGATCGACGTCGGCAGCCACCTACTGGTTTGGCTACGGGAAAGCCCAGAAGCCGGCGTTATGGCACGAAGCCTCAGCGCTTACTCACATCGACAAGCATACGCCCCCGATTCTTTTTCTGAATAGTTCTGTCGATCGCATGCACGGCGGCCGCGACGATCTGATTGCCAAACTAAAGCCATTCGGCACCTATTCGGAAGTACATACGTTCGACGGAGCGCCCCATACGTTCATGTTTTTCAATCCTTGGTTTACGCCTACGCTAACCTACATAACCGATTTCCTACACAAGGTCTGGCAATTTTGATTCGCTGACTGTCGATTTTCATTTTTACTTGTCGCTACAGATGCGCGCTTATTGTCGCAAGTCGATTCATTTCATGGTCGAAGTTATGGTATTCAATGTACTATTAATTCTCGACCAGACAGTCAAAAAGCCGTCGAAGATAATGAGGGTATTTTGAGAATGGAGTTTACTGGCTTCAAATTCGTGACAAACTGCATTTAAATACAAAACGCTCTAACAACAGTCCGAGTGATTTGTATTTAAATGCAGTTTGGCTATTTTTTCTCAAGAAGTTGCCGAACGAGTTGCTCTAATTGAGTGATTCGCTCCTCCTGTTTCTTCGCTTTTTGATCCTGCTCAATACTATACAGGGTCAGTTCTTCTACCTTTTCTAATAGAGTAGCATTCATTTTTACCAGGTCAACGCCTTCTTCGGCTACCTGTTGAGCCGAGGGGACACCGGGTAAATGCCGATTCTGGTCAATATAAGCGGCAACCCAAGACAAGGGACGTAGCTGGTAAGTTGAGCTAAAGACTTTATCGCTCCACTCGCCGGGACCGTTGATGCGAAGTTGATACCGAGCTTTGATCACATCGCCCCGTTCATTGACCGTCAAGAACTGATCAGTTGAGTGGGTGGGTTGACTCCTTGCCGTGAGGTTGGTGAGCCGAAGGCCGCTGACATCATCGGTTTCGCTGACCACTTCAAGCCGGGCGGTGGGGGCACTGGTGCCGATGCCGACATTGGCCTGATGACCCAGCACCAGCGCGTTGCTGAGGGCCACTCTGGCCCCCGCCCCGATGGCCGTGGCGTTGTGCAGATCGGCATAGAGGGCATCGGCCTGGGTACCCAGAAACAGGTTGCGGTAGCCCGTGGCGTTACTCGAACCGGCATCGGTGCCGATCTGCACATTATCGATCCCGGAGGTGTTGTTATAACCCGCCCGGGTACCGATGAAGGTGTTGTTGCCCCCGGTGGTAGTGTTGAAGCCCGCTTTGTGGCCCACGAAGGTGTTCTGGGAACTGGTAGTCTTGAAGCCCACCTGAAAGCCAACGTAGGTATTCTGGACGGCGGTGGTAGAGACGACCCCTGCTTTGGAGCCGATGAAGGTATTGCCATTGGCCTGGTTGTTTAGCCCCGCCGAATCACCGACCATGACATTGAAGTCCCCCGAAACGTTGGAGTAGCTGGCGGCCGCGCCAATAACTACGTTGGCATACCCATCGGCGTTGAAGTAGCCTGCATTGAAGCCAGTGAAGGTATTATTAGCACCAGATGTGTTATTATAACCCACCTGGAAACCGCTGAAGCTGTTGCCTTCTCCGGTTGTGTTAGCATAGCCTGCCGCATAGCCATTGAAGGTGTTGTTATTGCCGGTATTATAATAGCCAGCCCCATAGCCATTAAAGGTATTTTGATTCCCGATCATATTTTTACTTCCAGCATACATGCCGGTAAAGGTGTTATTCGTGCCAGTGGTGTTAAAACTGCCCGCTGAATAGCCCGTGAAGGTATTGTTCGTACCAGTGGTGTTTAAATTGCCCGCAGAAAATCCAGTATAGGTATTATAAGACCCAGTGGAGTTTTTATAGCCCGCAGAATACCCAGTGAAGGTATTGCCATCTCCGGCGTTTGAGTAGCCAGCAAAATTGCCAGTGAAGGTGTTTTGATTACCAGTGGTGTTGTTGTAGCCCGCTTTATCGCCAGTGAAGGTGTTGTACGTACCGGTCATGTTGGAATATCCTGCCAAAGAACCGGTAAAGGTGTTGCTAATGCCAGTGGTGTTGGCATAGCCCGCATTATTACCGGTAAACGTGTTGTTCTTACCAGACGTATTATTGTAACCCACCTGAAAGCCGCTGAAGGTATTGCCTTCTCCGGTTGTGTTCGTATAACCAGCAGCATAGCCAGTGAAGGTGTTGTTATTGCCGGTGTTAAAATAGCCAGCCGCATAACCATTGAAGGTGTTTTGATTGCCAGTAATATTTTTATTCCCAGCATACGTTCCGGTAAAGGTATTATTCGTGCCAGTGGTGTTGGCTTGGCCTGCACTATATCCTAAGAAGATATTCAAATTGCCACTCGTGTTTCCATACCCAGCCCAACTCCCCACAAACGTATTGAAGCTTCCACTCGTGTTGGCCTGGCCACTGGGCGAACCGACAAAAACATTATTATTCCCATTGATATTGGCATAGCCAGCCCCATTACCTAGAAATGAATTATTGCTACCCGTGGTGTTATTGGTGCCAGCCGATCCGCCTACAAACGTGTTTAAGATACCTGTGGTATTGGCATAGCCCGAGTTAGTGCCTATGAACGTGCCTGTACCTGTAGTATTGGAGTAGCCAGCTTGGCTACCCACAAATGTACCCCCACCTGTAGTGTTAGCCTGACCAGCATAATAGCCCATAAATGTATTGAAGTCACTCCTGGTGTAAAGACCAGCATATGCCCCCATAAACGTGCTTCCACTAACGTTGTTGCCCATATAGCCCCCCGAATTGGAACCAAAAATTGTATTGTAGCCCCCCGAAACCAGGCCACCTGAGGTAGGGTCATTGGAGCTTGATGCGGCAAAAGTTCCACTTATTGTATTGTTGCGTGCTGTTGAGTTAAGGTGGATTCCCGCTTTACAGGTAACACAGTTGTCAAAGGGGCCGGTAAATTGACCAAATAAGTCAGTGGTTGAACCAATCAGGACGGCTATCAGGTAAGCAGAAGTGCGATACATAGTAGTCAGCATAGCTTTGGGTTAGCAGTAGAGATTCTTCTTACAGAGGACGTTATTGTGTTTTCACGGCGATCAGTGGGACGCGGCAGGTCAGATCGGCCGAGGCAGCACTGAACCCACCGAACCCATCGTCGGCATCCATCCAGCAGCCACACCACACACCCAGGAAGTAAGCCGATCCGCGTTTTGCGCCAAACGGAATATCGAAAAGTTGCCAACTATCGGCCGAATCGTGATGGCTATCCAGCCAGCCAACGCCGTCGTTCCAGAGCAGTCGCCGTTCGTCGCGAATCAGGATATTTCGTCCGTTGGTATTCTCGAAAATAAACACCCCGATAAAGCCATGATTATGAGCGGTATAAAAGCTGGCCGACGACCACCAGTCGTACCAGTACTGCACGTTGGTACGGAACCGCACCAGTCCGTCGGCAATTGGCCGAAACCACTTACCGATCTGTGCCGTATGGGCAGATGAGCCCGACCCGATCTCCTGGGCCCGCACGTGGATTTCGCCAATATTGGGCTTGGCCCAGGCTTCCTGATTACTCGCGGTGGCACCAGCGTCGTATGGCGGGGCGAAGAGGGCAATCAGCGACCCAATCAGAATGGCCGACTCTGAGGGTTGTAATGCAGATAGTTCGCGATGGGGTAATCGGTGTAGAAACGCTTCCCGCTCGGCCTTTACTTTTTCGGTCAGCTCGTACGGAGCCAGTCGAGCCATGTGCTCCAGCAACGGCCGCGTCAGTTTCTGCTCTTCACGGCGCAACGTCAGTTGCCGGGCTACCTCAGCCCGAAATTTGGCATCCATCGCTTCGGTAGCCAAGGCTGACTCCTTTTCCGATAGGGCAGGACCATGAAGTGCTTCCAGAATTTCCCGTGCTTTCCGGGCATCCAAACGGTTAACGGGCAGTTCGTTTTGCATGATAAGAAAGGGCTATGTGCGTGATCTACTTACTTTTTAGTAAACTTGCTCACTAGTCTTTCTTCCGGCAAAAACCATCCGGCGAGCAGTCATTTTTTCTATGTGAAACCCCTTATTTTTTTAGCTATTGAGTAAACGGTAAGCCGAGCACCTTACTCAAAAAATGAACGGTTCACCCAGCCAAACCAACTCTTCACACAGACATACGCAGCCTGAACCGTTTCAAATCAGTAGATTACCCCATTAATAGAAATGACTATGCATTACAGGCATACTCTGCTGATCCTGACCCTCGCTCTGGCTGTTGCTAACCAGCCAGCCACCGCGCAACCAAACCCGTGGTCGGCCAGTACGCCTGTTTTGACCCTTTACGCCGACAACCTGCCTAATGAACAACCCCTGACTCCATTTCTGACCTACTGGCAGCAACAGGGCTTCGATACACTTTCCACCCAGAACGTATTGAAACAACCCTTCCGGCCCTATCGTCCGGGCAGCAACCTACTGAAGAGCCAGCCGGGAAAACTGCTGGTGTCGCGATGGCTGCGGTTTTCGCTTCGCCAAACAGGCCACCTGCCGCTTCACCTTTGGCAGTGGGTAGGTCCGCACGACTGGGTGCGGCTCTACGCCGTCCAGGCATCGGCTCCGCCAAAGCTGCTGGCCCAGACCGGCAACCTGTTTACTCCCGCCCAACGCCCCCCTGGCGTCCCCGATTCCGAAGCGCTTCCCGTAGTCATTGAGCCCGGCGTTGAGCAAACCTACCTGTTGCAGCAGACCGATATTATGCCTACCTGGTGGCAACCACCCCGGCTATATGTGACGGATGCCTACTGGCTGGCCGTAGCCCGGCGGCATCAGGCACAGCGGCCAATTGTTATTTTTTTTGTGGGGTTAATGGCCTGTCTGCTGTTTATGAGCCTGTTTTGGGCCATTCAAAGCCTCACACACCGCGATTTGATTTACGGCTGGTACGCGCTTTATCTGGTGGGACTGTTAGTGTACTTTGGCCAGGTGCTGGAAACGCGGGCCCCGCTCGACTGGTGGATGCCGAATCAGCCTTTGCTTCGCAAAATGCTCGTGCCGCTATCTGTCTTTTGGATATTGTTTTTCTATCTCTTATTTCTGAGTGCTCTGCTGGATGTTCCCCGGTTGCAGCCCATGCTGTGGCGGTGGTATCGGTTTATCCTGGGGGGCGTAGGTTTCGTTGGGTTGGTTTCGCTGGCGTGGTTATCGGGATGGGTACAGGAGGAGTCTATTTTTTTTCATCCCGCCTACAGTACGCTCATCTTTCTATTGTTGGCCGTTGGCCTGTTGCTAACGGCAATATCGCTGCGCGGGGCGCATCCGCTGCGCGGCTATGCATTTGCCGGGGTATTGCTCCTGACTGCCGGAGCCGCCTGCGCTGTTGTATTAAATCGCTATGCGGTACTGCCCGATACGCCTTCGCTCGGGCAAATTCCAAGTGTGTATTACGGGGCCTGTACGCTGTTGGAAGTACTCTGTTTTTCGCTGGCACTGGGGCAGCGAAGCCGGTTGCTGGAAGCCGACAACCGCCGGATGCAGGAAGACCATGCCGCCGACCTGACCCGTCTACTGGCCCAGCGCACGGCAGAAATCGAGCAGCAGCGCGACCTCTTGGAAGCACAGCGACGGCAACAGCGTGAGCAGGAGTTCAGGCAGGAATTAATCGCAACGAGAGTGGCCGCGTTACGGGCACAAATGAACCCTCATTTTATTTTTAACTGTCTCAACTCCATCAAAGCCTTCATCTTCGACAATGATGTGGATAAAGCCGACGACTACCTTACCCGGTTTGCCCGGCTGATTCGGCAGGTACTCGAAAATGCCCGTTCCGAACACATAACCCTACATACCGAACTCGACACATTGCGACTGTATTTAGACATGGAAGCCATGCGTTTTAAAGAAAAACTGGCTTACTCCATTCAGGTTAGTGCCGAACTCGATACGCATTTTATCGAAATCCCCCCGATGCTGGTTCAGCCTTACGTTGAAAACGCCATCTGGCACGGACTTATGCACAAGCCCGAAGGGGGGCGGGTAGACATTCGGATTGGCCATCATCAGCACAAACAACTTATTATCTGTGTGACTGATAACGGCGTAGGTCGGTTGCGGGCCGCCGAACTCAACAGTAAATCGGCCAATAAGCACCGGTCCTTTGGTCTGAAAATTAACGCTGACCGCATTGCCCTCCTTAACGAGCATACTCAGTCGCAAATGAAGGTCAGTATTCACGATCGTACCGATGCAACCGGGCGGGTGTGCGGCACAGAAGTATTATTGACTTTACCCATGTAAATGCGCAAACGTTTTTCTATTTATGCGAACCATCATCATTGACGACGAGCAGGATAATGTACGGTTGCTGACGGGCCAATTGAAACGTCATTGCCCAACGGTGACCGTGGTGGGACAGTTTACCGACAGCTCAGAAGGATTAGCCGCCATTCAGCAGCGACAGCCCCAACTGGTATTCCTCGATATCGAAATGCCAATCATGAACGGCTTTCAACTCCTCGAACGGGTTGGGGCTATTACCTTTCAGATCGTATTCGTAACCGCTTACGACCAGTATGCCCTCCAGGCATTTCGATTCAGTGCGCTTGACTACCTGCTCAAGCCCGTTGATACTATTGATTTGTTGAACGCCGTCCGCCGGGCCGAATTGTCGCAGCAGGTGATGCCGGGCCAGTTAGATCTGTTACGACAGTTTTATGGTCCAGACCGTAGTTCGGGAACTCCGTCAGCACTGCCTAGTCGGCTGGCACTGCCGCAGGCTAATGGGCTAACGTTTGTCGAAATCAGCAACATACTCTACGTGGAAGCCGAGGGTAACTATGCTCTGTTTGTGATGAAAACGGGGGAACGTTATCTGGTATCCAAAACGCTCTCAGCCATGCAGGAGATGCTTGAAAGCCGAAATTTTCTGCGGGTACACCGCCAGTACATCGTCAATCTGGATCATATTCGGCGGTTGGTGCGGGGCGAAGGGATGTATCTGGTGCTGAGCAACGAAATGACCGTTCCGGTCGCCCGCCCGCAGAAGGAGCGGCTCCTCGAACGCTTTGGGCTGATTTAGTAGCTGACCATGCCGAAAGGCCTGCATCTTCCGATGGTAACGCGACTCGGCGGGGCCAGTGCCGTAGCTCTACTAAAGTAAACATACTCTAGTAAAGAAGAGAATTTTCACTTGTGGGTCAACTTTTAGAGTTTAGCTTTATGATTCCCAGAGATTATTGAGTAGCTGTTAAGTACGTGCTTCAACTAAACTTATACCATTATGGCCGACCATAAACCCATCCTAAGCCATAACGTCGTTTCTGACTTTCCTCGCCGGAAATGCTTTACCTAAACTGATCTGTGGGTCATCCCGCAAGCTTACATCAATGACTCTGCCAGCTTATGGGCCTTCCCCGGATTAGCTATAGCGTGTAGCTGGGTCAAATTTTAGTCTACGTTTTTTATCGGGCTCAAACCAGCGCCAGTTGGGGAAACCCGCGGCATAAGTCAAGCATATCCGAGCGGTAATTTTTGTATAGCGCTCATTACCCTGCAAATCTGCGTAGCCTCGTCGCCAGCCTTTGATTTTGCACTCGGCTAAAACCTGCTGGAGATAGTTGACAGGGGCGTGTCTAAAGCCAATACGCCTTCCTACACTAACTACATAACCTGATAGGCAAACACGACTTTGGCTAAGGAGGCCGCATACAATACCGGCGAATTGCAGGAAAGGGACCAAATTCGTCACTTGCTCTGATTCGTCACTTAGGCATCGCACCAATAGAGCGTTTATTGAAACTATAACTAGCTCATCATTGATTAGAAATCATAATTTTACAGCTAAAGATGACCCTATGGTAGATAGGCATTAGTACTTATATTTGCTTTTACCAACCTACCGTACATGAAATCCGTTCTAACTGCACTCTTGCTTTGCTGTTTCTTTAGCGTGGGCTTCTCTCAGCCGATTGTGCTGAACGATACAGATAAGACTTATTTCTTTTTTGCTCACTGCACTATACTGGAAGTACCCCCCGGTAGCGTCACCATCGACTCATTGCTGCAACACCCTTCATGGTATCGATTCGCTCCCGTGAAGGCAAAGCCAGATCGGCCCAACCCCCAACGCGCCTACTGGTTTAAGGTGGACCTCACCAACCCAACGCCCCAGAATTACTTCCTGCATTTCTACTACTTTACGAATGCCCACTATTGGGTATATGAGGTGGCTCGCCAACAGGTCGTCAATCATGGAGAGGTGTCGAGCTATGGTGCATCCTCGAGTAATGCCTTTGGGCGTAGCCGAGCAATTCTGCCTTTGAAACTAAGGGATGCCCAAACGCATACACTCTACATTTATGTGGAGCGTATGGAAAACCCATACTTGTTGGCGAGCATTCTGGCGGCCTCTCAGTTGACCAAGGAAACAAATCATCAAAGCTTGTTTTATGGCCTGTATTTTGGCTTAGTACTGTTGATTAGCGTTTACAGCCTGCTGTTAGGTCTCTGGCTACGCGACCGCGACAATCTGCTCTATGCCCTGTGGTTATTAGTTAGCGGCATAGTGACAGCAACAACGATGGCTGGTTTGATGATCGAATGGGCGAGTGGCTTGAGTTATCTGTTAATCGACAATGTAGGTGTGCTTGTGGGCCTACAATGTTGCATCCGTATATTATTCGCATTTTCTTTTCTACAGCTACGGCTTAGTACGCCTGGCTTGTACCGTTTGGGAAAGGGGATACTGGTGTTTAATGCACTCTGTATGGCAGGCTTATTACTATTTTCATTCGTCACGCCTGACAAGCAGGTGTATAAGGAGATAAGCACTTCTTGGTTTGGCACATTCTTCGCTTTTGCAGACAATATTTTCGGTTTAATAGCGAGCTTTTTGGCTTATCGGCGGGGCTTTAGACCCGCTTTATTCTATTTTCTGGGTGTACTGACAATCTGGATTACATTGGCTGTTTGGATGGTCGATTTCTTCACCAGTTCCTCGGTGACCTTCTGGACATTAAATAGTTTGCTTATCGGTTTGATCGGCGAATTTCTTTTTTTTATGACCGGATTGGCCTATAAAGTCAACCTACTTAAAAAGAAGCAGGAAGAGGCTACTCAGCAACAACTGCGCTTGTCCGAAGAGAATCGTCAGCTTATCGAAACCCAAAACCGGGTGCTGGAAGAAAAAGTACAACAGCGCACCACTGAACTTCAAGAGTCGTTGACCGAACTCCGCGCCACTCAGGCCCAACTCATTCAAAAAGAAAAACTGGCCAGCTTAGGCGAACTCACGGCCGGTATCGCCCACGAAATACAGAATCCCCTCAACTTCGTTAATAACTTCTCAGAGGTCTCCACCGAACTGATTCAAGAGCAGAAGGACGCTTTAGCGAAAGGCGACCTGGACGAAGTTGGCCTGCTGGCTGATGACCTCACCCAGAATCTACAAAAAATTGCTCACCACGGCCGTCGGGCAGAAACCATCGTCAAAGGGATGCTCGAACACTCGCGAGCCAGTAGTGGCGAACGGCAGCCCACAAATCTCAACCAATTAGCAGACGAATACCTGCGTATGGCTTACCAGGGTCAGCGGGCTAAGAATAAGAGTTTCAGTTGCCAGCTCCAAACTGACTTTGAGAGCACTTTACCTATCATATCGGTCGCTGCTCAGGACATTGGGCGAGTACTCTTGAATCTGTATAACAATGCCTTCTACGCCGTTCAACAACGAGCGAAACAAGCGGCCCCCGGCTATCAGCCAACCGTGTGGGTGAGTACCCGCCAAGAGCCGGGCAAAGTCGTAATCAGTTTGAAAGATAACGGTCCTGGTATACCGGAAGCGATCCGGGATAAGATCTTCCAACCCTTTTTCACCACAAAGCCCACGGGCGAAGGTACTGGGTTAGGGCTGAGCTTAAGTTACGATATTGTTACTAAGGGTCATAACGGCGAGATAGGCGTTGAAAGCCGTGAAGGAGAAGGGGCAAGCTTCCTCATCAAGTTACATACCTTACCAAATTAGGGCAACCTTTATAAACTCGTTTCAGAAAACGCCCTATTTTTGAGATGGAGACAGTTCCAGTGCTGGGAAATTCTTTTTCTATCCGGTGAAGTCTCATAAAGTCATCTCGTGAATCAAACCGCAACGGCGGACCGTCAAAAATCTCATGTTTTAGCTGAGTTTGTGATACAAAGTATCGCTCTGTACTATTCGCATTATGTAAACGGTGTTATTGGCCAAAGGCAGTAAATTAAGTTTCCCAATTTTTCACAGTGGGCGCAAGTCGAAAATTTACCCGTTCCAAATGAATCGACTTGCGACAATTAAACTAAAAATTGACACGCTGGCCGATAGCTCACGGCATAGAAAAAGCCACCAACTTACGATGAAGCTGGTGGCTTTGGGCTAGTTATAGATAGTAGGACTGATTAAGCCTGCTGCGCTATAGCCGATTCTTCGGCCACTTCATCAGCATAAGCTTCTACAGGTACACAGGCACAGACCAGATTCCGGTCGCCATAAGCCGAATCGATCCGGCTGACACTCGGCCAGAATTTCCGGGCACGCACCTGAGGCAACGGATACACGGCTTTCTCGCGACTGTACGGACGCGTCCATTCATCGCTTAAGGCCACTGTAGCCGTGTGCGGAGCATGTTTCAGTACGTTACTGGCTTTATCGGCATCCCCACTTTCAATCTCGCGAATCTCGTTGCGAATGGCAATCATGGCTTCAGCGAATCGGTCAAGCTCGGCCTTCGATTCGGATTCGGTCGGCTCAATCATCAGTGTACCTGCCACCGGGAACGACACCGTCGGTGCGTGAAAACCATAGTCCATCAATCGCTTGGCAATATCTTCTACCTCAACACCCGTTGCGGCTTTGAAGGGGCGGCAATCAATGATCATTTCGTGCGCACAACGCCCGTTCGTTCCGGTGTATAGCGTATCATAATGGCCCTGCAAACGCGCTTTGAGGTAGTTGGCATTCAGAATGGCCTGTTTCGTAGCGTTGGTTAAACCTTCACCGCCCATCATGGCAATGTAGGCATACGAAATGGTCAGAATACTGGCCGAGCCATAGGGAGCCGCCGAAACAGCACCCGCTCCATTTGATTTCATACCCCGGCTATCGGCAACATGGCCTGGCAGAAAAGGCACTAGCTGCGAAGCGACACCAATGGGGCCCATACCAGGGCCACCGCCACCGTGCGGAATACAGAACGTTTTGTGCAGATTCAGGTGGCAAACGTCGGCGCCGATGGTAGCCGGAGAAGTCAGCCCAACCTGGGCGTTCATGTTAGCCCCATCCATATACACCTGCCCGCCATGCTGGTGAATGATGGCACAGATCTCTTTGATGCTTTCCTCAAACACCCCATGCGTTGATGGATAGGTAACCATCAGGCAGGACAGGTCATTACTATATTGTTCGGCCTTTGCTTTCAGATCAGCCACGTCGATGTTGCCGCGATCATCACATTTCACAATGATCACTTTCATCCCCGCCATCACCGCACTGGCCGGGTTGGTGCCGTGTGCCGACTGCGGAATGAGGGCAATGTTCCGATGTAGATCGCCCCGGTTTTCGTGATAAGCCCGAATCACCATCAGTCCCGCGTATTCGCCCTGGGCACCCGAGTTCGGTTGCAGCGACATAGCCGCAAAGCCCGTAATTTCGCAAAGCCAGGCGTTCAGATCCGTAAACAATTGCTGATACCCTACCGTCTGATCTTTGGGCGCGAAGGGGTGTATTTTACCAAACTCCGGCCAGGTAACCGGAATCATCTCCGCCGTGGCATTGAGCTTCATGGTGCAGCTACCCAGCGAAATCATCGAATGGACCAGCGAGAGGTCTTTCTCTTCCAGCGATTTCAGATAACGCAGCATCTCATGCTCGGTATGGTGCGTATTGAAGACGGGATGAGTCAGGTAATCGGACGTACGTATAAGCGCTTCGGGCCAGGTAATTGCCAGACTTTCCAGCACAACCTCCATATCGGCCTTTACCCCGAACACCGTCAGCAGTTCTGTCAGATCATGCAGGGTTTTAGCCTCATCGAACGATACGCTGACATGCTCTTCATCGGGTAAGTAGCGAAGGTTGATCTGAGCCGCTTTTGCCGACTTTTTCAGGGATTCGACATCATCGACCCGCACCGTAACGGTGTCGAAGTAGTTTTCGGTACTAACTTCGTGGGCACTCCAGCGAAGGGCTGTAGCAAATGCTTTTGTGAGCGCATGCACCTGTTCAGCAATGGCCCGAAGGCGGCTGGGGCCGTGGTAAACGGCATAGCTACTCGCCATAACGGCCAGCAACACCTGTGCGGTACAGATATTGGACGTGGCCTTCTCCCGACGGATATGCTGCTCACGCGTTTGCAGGGCCATCCGCAGCGCCGGTTTCCCCTCGGCATCCTGCGAAACGCCAATGATCCGGCCGGGAATCTGCCGCTTGTAGGCGTCGCGGGTGGCAAAGAAGGCAGCATGTGGACCACCATACCCCATGGGTACGCCAAACCGCTGCGAGGAACCGACTACAACATCGGCCCCCATTTCGCCGGGCGATTTCAGCAAAGTAAGCGCCAGTAAATCAGCCGCAACAGCTGTTGTTATGCCTAACTCATGAGCAGCCGCAATCAGATCGGTATAGTCGAACACTTCACCATCCGTAGCCGGGTATTGCAGCAGCAGACCGAAAATATCACCGTTGGTCAGATCGACGGTCCGGTGATCGCCAACAAGTACATTGATTTCCAGAGGTGTGGCGCGGGTTAGCACCACATCGATCGTTTGAGGGTGGCAACGCTCCGACACAAAAATGGTCGATGCATTTTTACGAGCCGCCGGGCGGAGTGCATACAGCATATGCATGGCTTCGGCCGCAGCCGTTCCTTCGTCGAGCAGCGATGCATTGGCCAGATCCATCCCGGTCAGATCCGAGATTACCGTCTGGAAATTCAGCAGAGCTTCGAGCCGCCCCTGCGCAATCTCAGCCTGATAGGGCGTATAGGCCGTGTACCAGGCTGGGTTTTCCAGAATATTGCGAAGAATAACGTTCGGGGTAATGGTGTCGTAATAGCCCGTACCGATATACGATTTGAATACCTTATTCTGACCAGCCAGCTTTTTGAAATCGGTCAGAAACTGCATTTCTGACTTTGGCTGTGGCAGATTGAGTGGTTTTTCGAGCCGAATGGCCTCCGGTACGGTCTGGTCAATGAGCTGGTCGATGGAGTCTACGCCTACTGCTTTGAGCATGTCGGCCTGAGCCGCTTCGGTCTGACCGTGGTGACGGTCTTCAAAAATGTCTGTCTGCTGAAGAGTTAACCTCATTGAAGGATGGCTTCTGTTATGTCTATCGCAAATTTACATCAATAAGGGCAGAAAAGCCGTATGGTTGAGTCAATTGTGTTAAGGACTGTGCGACCCGGTCGTTTGTCTAATCGACGGTAATGCGTTATACTTACAGCTCAACTTCCGATGAATATGCTCGATGGCAACGTTTACGGCCAACCTTTTCTCTCTGTTTCTATCCCGATTATTCCCTCAACCATCTGTATATAACGCGCAGTCAGTTTCTCGTTCCGCTGCGTCTCCGTCAACGAACGGCGTTGCTGGCGCAACGACCATGACCGCTGCTCATCTTGTTCAGTATAGTTTTCTCCTCCTCTTACTGGCTATTCCGGTCGTTCTCTATTACATCACCATCTACCAGAATGCCTACAACTTCCCGTACGAGGACGATTTAAACAGTGCCCTTTCGTTCATTGCCGATTACCACTTTGGCGGGTTAAGTTTCTGGGAAAAACTGAAGCTTATTTTTTCGCAGTATAATGAACACCGGATCGTTTTCGACCGACTTGTTTTTCTGCTCGACTATGCCCTGGTTGGCCAACTGACGTTTACCCACCTGATCTTTATTGGCAACCTTGCCCCTTTGCTTATCGGCTACCTGTTTATGAAAGTGGTATTCCGGGGGGTACCACTGAATCAGAAACTTCTTTTTTTGCTGCCCGTAGCCTATTCGCTTTTCTCGTTTCAATACTGGGAATTATCGACCTGGAGCATGGCCGCTCTACAGAATCTGTATGTGATTCCGTTTGCGCTGTTTAGCCTGTACAGCCTATGCAAACCCGGCCGTAACGCCTTTATGCTGGCAGCCGGAGCGGCCGTCCTGGCCACCTTCACCAGTGGCAATGGGATGTTCACGTTCATTGCCGGTGTGGGTATACTCCTGCTGCTACAGGCCTATCGAAAGCTGGGGGTATGGCTGCTCATTACGGCCATTACCATTGGATGTTATTTTATTGGGTACATCCGCCCTCCCTACCACCCGGATATAGTCGATTCGCTATTCAACCATACAGGGCGCGCCATCAGTTATTTCTTTACACTCATTGGGTCGATGCTGGGGCCGGGCCGAGCCAAAATAGCGTTACTGTTCGGAGGAGCTTCGGTCCTGATTACGCTGGGGCTGCTGGGTTATTTGTGGTTCCGAAAAAAACTGATCATCCATTTACCGTTAGTCGGCTGGATCGCCTTTCTCTACCTGACCTGCCTGTCGCTGATGGCGTCCCGTTCGGGCATGGGCGTCGAGCAGGCCTTTACCCCCCGATATGGCATCATCGCCGTTATGCTGTTTGCGACCCAGGCCGTACTGGCAATCGAAGCGGTAACGCATCGCTACGCCCGGTTGGCTGTGCTGGGCTTATTTCTGCTGGTCAGCGTATTTTTTTATGTGTCGGGCAATAACCAGGGCAATCGCCGTCGTCTTGCTGACCGCACCCTCCAGATGAAATACAACAGTGCTATTTATAACGAAAAGCCAGACATGGTATCGCTGCACTGGGGTAACCCGGAAACAGCCAACGTTATTTTCAGGGATGTTACCCAAAAAGGAATTTATCAGGTCCCAGACCTCACCTTCAGCGATTTAAAAAGCCCGTTGCTCCCCTGCGATGCCACAAAACTGATTGCGTCTCACACGATTACCTATGAAGTAAAACCGTATGTATCGGGCGATTTTCTGGTCTTTTACCGGGCGTGGGCACAGCTCAATAAGGATACCCCACGCGATCTGTCGGTTCAGCTTATCGCCCGGTCAGCAACGAGCTGCTTTGCCTTTGCTACCTACAAGCATACCTGGGATGACGTGGTCGATCATACGTTAGGTGGCCATTATACGCAGCCCGGGTTTTCGTGCGTGCTGAACAAAAAAGATCTTAAGCCAGGGCATTACGACCTCTGGCTTTGCCTGACGAGTGGCACGTCCAGTACGTATGAACCCATTCATCTGACACTCGATGTTTAGTTTGTGAATAGAACTGGCATATCCGTTCACATTAGGTACCCCAACGAATTCGCAAACATTTTGGTCCGATAATTGATAAGGGCTTTTTCATGGTTACAGCAGACGAGCCACTTGTATCAGTTATAATGCCCGTTTACAATGGTGAACGGCATGTTTCTGATGCTGTGGAAAGTATTCTAAAACAGCGTTATACAAATTTCGAGCTGCTCATTCTGGACAATGGATCAACTGATAATACCCCTAAATTGCTGACGGATTTTGCGCAAAGAGATGGCCGTATCCGTATACTGCATGAGCCCAAACCGCTGGGTTATGGTGGTGAAGTAGCCAGTAATATTGCCGCTCGCCAGGCAAAAGGAGAATTTATTGCCAAACTGGATGCTGATGACGTGGCCATGCCTGATCGACTAACCCAACAGGTACGTTATTTACAGCAACATCCAGATGTATTTCTGGTTGGTAGTCAATTGACGCTTATTGATGAAACAGGTCGGGTTACGGGTAAACGGGCATATCCTATTACGCATGAAGAAATTTATAAAGAATTTTATCTACGATTCCCGATTGCCAATCCAGCAGTCATGTATCGAAATACACTGAAAGAAGATTTATATCAGATTCAGTTTGCGCATTTCAATGATTATTACAGCCTATTTCGATTACTACAGGCAGGCTATCGAATGTGTAATTTACCGGAAGCATTAACCGCCTACCGAATTCATACGACCAATACGGTCTTTACCAACTTACGAGCCAAATGGCAAACAAATGTGGCCATCAAGAATCAGTTTATTAAGGAATTTGGGTATACCGCACCTGTCCTAGACAGAGTCAAAATAGCCGTAATTACGGCTGTAATTAATCTATTTCCTGAATGGATTCTTATTAAGTCGATGAACACAGCCCGCCAGCTCATAAAAGCCTAATCCATCATGATCGGACGTATTCTTAAACTAGGTACACAAATCGTCTGGGGCGGAGTTAAAGCTACGCCTGCTTACGTAAAAGACTACTTTACGCTGAAGAAACAACTCAACGGGAATCCCGATTTTCCTATTCGCAGTTACTACCCAGCCATTTTTGATCGGTATGATGAGAGTGGGATTTTTGTAAAGCACTACTTCCTTCAGGACCTCTATGTAGCGCAACGCATATTCAAAAATAATCCAGTCAAACACGTAGATATCGGCTCTCGTATCGACGGATTTGTGGCGCACGTAGCTTCATACCGACCTATCGAAATTATTGATATTCGCCCCTTGAATCGGTCTATTCCCAATGTCCGTTTCCGGCAGGCCGATTTAATGAACTTACCGGCCGATATGATTCAATCGACTGATTCTATTTCGGCTTTACATGCTATCGAACACTTTGGATTAGGACGCTACGGCGACCCGATCGACGTCAATGGCCACCTCAAAGCGCTGGACAACATCAGGCAGATTATCAAACCTGGCGGTCGGTTTTATTTTTCGTCGCCAATTGGCCCCCAGGGCATTGTTTATAATGCGCATAGGGTCTTTTCGGTTGCCTACTTACTCAACTTATTTGAACCCTATTACACCGTAGAGCGCTTTTCGTATATCGATGATAATGAACAACTTGTCGAAAACGCTAATTTACGTTCCGAAGCTGCTCTAACGAATTTTGGCTGTACGTATGGCTGCGGTATTTTTGAAATGACCAGACGAGCTGATTAAACCCATGAAGAGATTCTTACAATGGCTGTTAGCCCCTACCCGGATCGTATTACTACAGCCTATTTATGAAAAGCTCCATCTTTTCACACTGTATGCGATGAATTATGGAGGGGGATCGTTTACAGACGATAGTGGTGAAGAGTACGTTGTCCGCTATGTGGCCCGAAAAACGGCTGGGCAGTCTGAGCCCATTACCATTTTCGATGTAGGCGCTAACATTGGTAGTTACGCACGAATGGTATTGAACGGATTTGACAAGCCGGTGACTATTCACTGTTTCGAGCCATCGTGGGCCACCTTCCAAACCCTGAAAAAAAACGTTCCTGAAGCCAACGTCTGTAAACACAATATAGGCTTAAGCGATCAGGCGGGTGAACTCGTTCTGTATTCCGATGCTGAGCAGTCGGGTATGACATCGGTGTATGAGCGTGATCTACAACACATCCAGGTGTCATTTTCGAAGCATGAAGTAGCCACATTTAGCACACTGGATGAATTTTCAGCTAGCCAGACAATCGGTCAGATCGATTTGTTGAAAATTGATGTCGAAGGTCATGAACTGGCTGTTCTGAAGGGAGCCCATAAACTGATTGATGAGCAGCGTATTCGATTTATTCAGTTCGAATTTGGAGGCACCAGTATTGACTCTCGAACGTACTTCCGGGATTTCTGGCGCCTGCTCTCTCCAAACTATACGTTATATCGTATTGTAGGCAATGGGTTGCGCAGGATCGATGAATACTCGGAGTTTCTGGAAATATTCGTTACTGTGAATTTTCTGGCCGAACGAAAATGAGCAGCTATCGATAGCCAGAAGAAAGGTATGGTAATTTCTATTCTTGCCGGAGGCTTGGGCAATCAGTTGTTCCAGTATGCATTTGGTTTCAGCCTGGCCCGCCAACTTAATACCGAACTGCGTCTGGACCGGCATCTGCTGGAAAGTCAGTGGCTGGCTAAACTCCGAAACTATACACCCCGGACCTATGAGCTGGATGCCTTTGCCATCGCTCAGCAATCAGCCTCTCTGTACGATGTAGCACGAACCATTGGAGGAAGTTTATTACCGGGCCGTAGAGCGGTTATCCTGCGGGAAACCAATTCGATGCCTTTACTCACCTTCGGAGCACCCATACAGGATGTACTATGCCTGGGGTACTGGCAATCGGAAGATTATTTTAAGACAGTAGCGAACGCCCTCAGGCAACAACTCACCTTTCAAAAACCCCTATCCGATCAGACGCGGCTGGTTGCAGATGCTATTGTAGACCACCCTGCTGCAACGTTTGTACATATTCGTCGAGGAGATTATGTCACAAACACCAACGCGAGTCAACATCATGGTCTTTGTGGCAAATTATATTATCAACAGGCCGTAAATTATATACGTGAGCGGGTACCCAACGCTGGCTTCTTTGTTTTTTCGGACGATCAAAGTTGGGTAAAACGGGAATTGGGCGACTTGTTCCCATCTGCTACCTATGTTGAACACAACAGTGGTATCGATAGCTGGCAGGATATGTACCTTATGCAGTTATGTCGGCATGCTATTGTAGCCAACAGTTCGTTTAGCTGGTGGGGGGCCTGGCTCAATCCGGCCACGGATAGATTCGTTGTAGCCCCCAGGCAGTGGTTTGTCAACCAATCAAAGCAGATTATTCCCAGCCACTGGCACAGTATATAGCTTCCTTTCAACCGAGCTACTTATTCTGCTGTCTGGCCTGATTATGGAGATTGGGGCTGGTATAATTTTTAATAGCGTTCTGCCTGATAATCTGCGTAATAATAACGTCATGCTGTAACAACCGACGGTATAAGACGGCAATGAGCAGCAGAAAACCAGTAAAAAGCAGATAAAAGACCAAATCAACGCCCCGTCCGACACCAAGACGGTTTGCGATATAATAAGGTAATTCTGGTATCGAAACGAATACAATCCCGGTCAGAACAATAGCAACAAAAAACAATCGATATAGTAAACGATTACGAAAAAGTCTTAGCGAGGCTACAGCTATAACCAACAAAAGTATAGACAGCAGTAGCTGAATAGGAGTAAATGTAAACTGAATATCAGCGTTCATTAGCGAAAATATTTATTGATAAATACATCAATCAAAATATCGATAGCACCCTGCCAACGTTGGCCTTTCACCTGCGAATAGTCCGTGTAAATGATATGCGTTGGGCATTCAATAAAGTGCAAATGCTTACGCCGTATCTGCATGAGGATTTCGGTGGCATGAGCCATCCGGTTTTCTTTCAGTTGAATCGAGCGCAAGGCCTGTCGATTCATAACCCGAAAGCCATTGTGTGCATCAGAAAGCCATAACCCTGTGAGCAAGCCATTAACAATGCGGGCAACGCGTAACAATAAACGTCTCAAGCGCGGTATTGCTAAAAAGTCGTCCTGCCTCATAAATCTTGACCCGAGCACAATATCCACTTTTTGATCTTTCAGCACACTGATAAATCGGTCAATATCAGCCGGATTATGCTGCCCATCTGCATCAAAATGGACCACTATATCGGCGCCCTGCTGCAGCGCAAAGTCCATACCCGTCTGCAAAGCAGCGCCCTGGCCTAAGTTGATATCGTGGCGGAGGTAGTATATGGGTAAGTCACGAACGGCATTAGCCGTATCATCTGTAGAGGCATCATCGACCAGAACAACAGTATATTGGTTACCCAGGGACCGGATTGTCTGCCGAATAACTTTGCCTTCATTGAAGGAGGGTATAATCACAAAAACCTGGTCAGTCATTGGTACGATAGATTTCAAGATTTCCCATTTTTGCTACTTGCTTCATACAACGAATTTCAACGGGTTGTGGTACCCGGTCGAAAATGATATAGCGAACATTGAGCTTTCGGAGCTTGGGCGAGCAGGGGTCAAGCGCAACCTGATAGCCGTCCTCAAACTGGCTTTGAATAATAACTGTATCGGGATGAACCGGATCAATGTAGGTATTATAAACGGCGTGAGCATAGCGGTTGTAGGCCGAATCCCGCTTTGCCGTAGGATCTAATACATGCATGGTTTTAAAATCAGGCTGGTTCTTTACACCACTCAACTGATTGGCCCCTGTCGCCGTGACCAGGTAAGTAATGTACTGGCTGCCCAATACAACCCAACGTGCCTTTGGCTCCTGCAAATGAAGTTCACGAACTTTCTGATAAAGCGCATTTTCGGTAATCGGCGCCATTCCTTTACCTACTGGATTGATCTTCAGATTTGGCAATGTAAATAAGGCCACAGCCCCCACAACCGCTATTTCTTTATACTGAAAATTGACAACCGGCAGCAAAAGGAAATTCAACGCCATGAAATATAGAGTTGGCAGGAACAACTGATGGGCCTTATAAATACCCTGAGCATCTTCCAGATTCAACCATGCCGCATAAATCATAAACAGTACGACGCCCACCGTAAGTAATGCCCCCACCGATCCATTAACCTTAAATTTGTTGGTATGTATATAACTCATATACAGTATCGCCAGTACAACGTTTGCGATACCAAACGGAATTTGGGTTCGGCGAGTAGGGCTCACATCAAGCAAAGTGGCCTTAGCCAGAAAGGCAGGAAAACCAATTTCAATCCATACCAGTAAGACCAATACAAAGCCTAAAATAATAGCGAGCAGGGGGTCAACTTTTTTGGTATGTGCAAAATAAATAACCAGACTAACCGCGATAACAGGCGTAAAGGTGATGAAGTGCGATAATTCGCAGATGTTCAGCCAGCTTTTCGGGAATACCTGATCATTCAGCAACCAACCAGCAAAATACTCGGAGAACCAGTTAGCAATGAACCCTGTACCGCCTGTTTCACTACGTTTACCCGGATAAACCGTATTCGACATAACGTCAATGGTCGATTTGGCATCCAGGTAATAGGCATAAAAAATCCATCCCATCAGGGCAAAAGCAACGGCAAATACGCCCAGCTTGAGCCATACTTTATTAAAAATCAGCTCCTTGTTGTAATATCGCCAGGTATAGCCAATCAATAAAAACAAAAGTAAATACCCCAACGGCACCTGATAGGGCGGATACAGGGTTAAGGCAAACATGGAAAAACACCAAAAGAACAGAACGCCCGCAATCAGTATGGTTCGGGTTCGGGTGGAAAAGAACATATAAGCCGACGCAACCAGCATACCAAACCCAGAATAAATACTGGTAAGCAGGAAAAATGACCACCAGGCTAATCCAGGAGAAAAAACCAGCCAAAAAGCACCTAATACCGAAAGCCAGAACTGGTTTCGGGTCAGCAGCATAAAAGCCAGCATCGTCGAAATCAGGCCAAAGCAAAGAATAAAATTCCAGCGCCAGGCAAACCCATGGTCAACGTCGAACAGATAAAACCCCCAATAGTCGGGGCGAAAAAAAGAAATGAAATGATTGATAGGAAAATAGCCGACCAAGGCTACTTTTTCACCGCCAATTGCCGGGTTTTCCAATGGAAAGCCCTGGTGTGCCTGCGATAGCATAAACGGGGCTAAAATAGCCCATTCGTCCATCCGTATAGGCTTAGGCTTCCCTGAAACAATACCGCGTTTGGCGTCAGATCCGTCAGGTATCACGGTATTCCACATCCCGATGGATGAGTAATTAATTTTTGCCAGCGTCAACAGGATGAAAAGCCCTATACAGATACCCAGAAACCATTTTACCCGCTTATCGAATCGGATAAGTTCGAACGGTCGATCTTCTTCCGCAACAACAATGGGTTTAGGTGTAGTAACGGGGGGGGTATGGATTGGAGGTACTGGCTGCGATTTGGTAGCCGGGCTGGTTGTAGAGGCAGGATTGGGTCCTTTCCTTTTCTTCGACATGAGCTTGGTTACGGAAATAGTTTATGGGCTTGGATTGGTATTTGCTAACGCCTTACCAAACTTACTAATACCGTGCCAAATTTTACAGTTCCTCAGATTGTCTTTCTGAAAATAACTAATTTGCCTGCATGAATACATCGCTTATCAGGCAAGTGCTTCCCATTGCCCTGGCTATTGGCTTACTGTGGTATGTGCTAAAAGATGTGCCTTTGGCCGAACTAGCCTCTCAATTCAAACAGGCCGATTATAGATGGTTAGCCGTGGTGAGCTTGTGTATTGGTCTTTATCACCTGACCAGGGCTGCCCGATGGCAGCTTACCTTACAGGCAATGGGTTACCGGCCTTCTCTGTTCCGCACCACCGTCGCGCTACTGGCTGGCACAATGGCCAGCATGATCATTCCCGGAGCCGGTGAACTTACGCGCTGCGGCACGCTACAGCGAACAGACGGGGTTCCACTAACGAAGGGGCTAGGCTCTGTGGTAGGCGAGCGGGTTATTGACTTACTCATGCTGGGCGTACTGGTCGGCCTGACATTTTTTATCGAACTGAAGCGGGTTGGACAATTCCTTACGGACTTGTTCAGTCCGATACTGACCCGCATTACCCCAGGAGGTCAATCCGAAATCGTCCTCATTGGCTTTGTCGGTATCTGCCTTCTGGGAGCAGCTCTTGGCTATTGGCTGGCGAAACAGCCAACCTTCCGGCAAAACCCATTCGTAAAACAAATAGCTACCATTGTGCTCAATATAGGCCAGGGAATCATTGCCATTAAAAACCTAAAAACCCCTGGTTTATTTATCGGCCTGACCATTGCCAATTATGTACTCGCGTTTCTAAGTACCTACTTTCTGCTCCTTGCTTCAGCCGAAACCGTTGACCTCCCCCCAGCATCGGCCCTTACCATACTAACGGTCAGCTCATTGGGTGGTCTGGCCGTACCAACACAGGGTGGCTTGGGAACCTACCATTTTTTGGTCAGCCGGGTGCTGGTTTTGTATGGTATGACGCTGACGAAAGGAGTTGTTGTTGCCACGTTCCTACATGCGGTTCAGATGGGTTTTTCGTTAGTATTAAGCAGTCTGAGTTTTCTGATTATTCCTGTTCTGCTTACTCATCGCCCTCCGAAAGAAGCGGAAAGTCTGGTCAAGTAGTGATACGCAGGATATCCTATAATCTTTCAATGATTGCATCGTACATTCGTAGCTAAAAAACACCCGATCAAATTAACCGGATTACATGACCTCTCATCAACTTACGCTGGCAGCTGGTCTGATTTTGCTGCCTGGCCTTTGTTTGGCGCAGGAAAAATTCGCCAATACGATTACTGCTGCTGATCTCGAAAAAAATCTTCGCGTGCTAGCGGCCGACGATATGGAAGGGCGCGAAACAGGCACGCGTGGGCAGCGGAAAGCCGCCGAATACATTGCCAGCCAGTTTGCCGCTGAAGGCCTTAAGCCAATTGTAAAAACCGAAGATGGCAAAATGGGCTATCAGCAACCCTTTACGCTGTACCGAAAAACGTGGGGCGACTTTTATGTGAACGCGGGTGGCAAACGCTTTGAAAACCAGAAAGATTTTATCCCCAATGGGCTGCTTTACCTGCCCAGCGAAACTACTTACGAAACCGTTTTTGTAGGATACGGCATTGGCGAGTCTAGTTACGACGATTATGCCGGACGCAACGTTTCGGGCAAAGCCGTTGTGATGCTGGATGATGAGCCTAAATCGGCCGACGGCAAGAAACTGATTAGTGGCTCGTCCGAATCGTCTAAATGGGGTGGACCAAACGGTTGGCGGGCTAAAAGTTTGCTAGCCAAAGACAAAGGAGCCGCTCAGGTGTTTATCGTTTCGACCGATTCGCCCGAAGCGTTCAAACAACTCATGGCGCAACGGGGTGCCATGCAGGGACGCATGAATCGGCTGATGCTGAAGCCGGGGGCCGAAAACGTAAGCTCCGTTGGTGTATTTCTGATTACGACCGATATGGGGTCGGCGTTACTCAACACAACTACGGCTACACTCAATCAAGCGGCTGAACAACTGGCTAAGTCGGATAAACCTGTTGCGTCCTCGCTGGCCGGAACGATCAGCATGAAAGCCGACCGCGTGGAAGAAAAAACGCAGTCGTCGAATGTGCTGGGCTTTCTGGAAGGGACCGACAAAAAAGATGAGGTACTGGTGGTTTCGTCGCACTACGATCACATTGGCATCAGCCCCGATGGGCAGATCAACAACGGTGCCAACGACGATGGATCGGGCACAGTATCGGTACTGGAGATTGCGCAGGCATTTGCCAAAGCCAAAGCCGCCGGGAAAGGTCCTCGTCGGTCGATTCTATTCCTGACAGTTTCGGGCGAAGAGAAAGGCTTGTTAGGTTCGCAATACTATGCCGATATGAGTCCGGTATTACCTCTTGAGAAGACCGTTGCTGATCTGAACATTGACATGGTAGGCCGGGTCGATGATCTGCACGAGGGAAAATCATCGAACTACATCTACGTGATTGGGTCCGATAAGCTTTCGTCAGACCTGCACAAGATCAGCGAAGAGACCAACAAGAAGTACATTGGCATGGAACTCGACTATAAATACAACGATCCGCAGGACCCTCAGCGCATTTATTATCGCTCTGACCACTACAACTTCGCCAAACACCAGATTCCCATTATTTTCTATTTCAACGGTCTGCACCCCGACTATCACAAACCGACCGACGACATCGAGAAGATTGATTTCAAGCTAGCCGAAAAATCGGCCCGGCTGGTTTTTTACACCGCCTGGGACATCGCCAACCGTGACCAGCGACTCGTCGTAGACAGCAATAAACAATAAGCATTCATTCCAAAAGAGAAAGCGCCCGCCTATGCCCTGCCAGATGCAGGTATAGACGGGCGCTTTCTGGTTATTCATTCTCAGCGTTAAAGCTTCTTAATTTCTCCATTGGTGTAGCAAAACGAAATATCTTTCCTGCATGCTACGCCTTCGTGTTCTACTGATCCTGTACAGGCAATTATGCCCGCTAACACTAGCAGTCTCGGTACTGATGTGGCTTGTGGCCGGATACCCTACCCTCAAGTCGGACCAATTCCTCTCCTTCGTCACTAAATTTTTCTGGTTACGAACTGCATCCCAACTCCTGATCTGGTACCTGTTTCGGCTGACGAATCGGAAAGAGTTTGTCTTTTATCATCACTTTGGTCTATCGGAAATTCAGCTGGCGGGTGGCGTCTATATCATTGACATTTTACTAGTTAGCCTATGTATTTGCCTGGCAAGTCTCATTCTTCAGTAACCACATTAGAAGTCGATAGTGTCTGGCTAGAGTACGCTAATCACCGTATCCTACAAAACGTCTATCTGCGTGTCGACAAAGGGCAGTTGGTGGGATTGCTGGGTCGTAATGGTTGTGGAAAAACGTCTCTGCTGGAAATCATATATGGCATCAGAACTTCGCAAAACAATTCTGTTCGTATCGATGGTACCTATATGGGTAAACTGTACCGGCACCGAGGCATACTCGCTTATTTACCGCAAAAGCAATTTGTTCCCGGTCATTTGACCGTCCGGCAAGCCTTCCATCTTTATCAATCGGACCCAACAGAAGCGAGTGCCTACTTTCCTGAATTGGCCGGGTTGTTATCCTACCGATTTGATGACCTTTCGGGTGGTCAAAAACGTCTGGCAGAAATCAGCATGGTACTTTCCAGCCCAGCACCTTTCATCATCCTCGACGAACCCTTTTCAAACGTGATGCCTCTCCATGTCGAAACGCTGAAAACCTGGCTTGTGGCCCTAAAAGCCCGCAAGGGAATCCTGATGACCGACCATTCTTATCTGGACGTACTAGCCATTAGTGACCGACTATACCTTTTAAACATGCACGGCCGCACCATTCCGCTTGAGCACCCCATACAACAACTAAGGGATTTCGGCTATATAAGATAGGGGTTCGGCTCTTTAGTTAAGATCACCCTGAAGCAATGTCAGTTCCAGAAGCTACCCCATTTTCCGTACAATAGCTCATTGTCTAAGGCCTCGTTCTGGGTGAGCCATAGAATAGGCTCGCTGGTTGCCCGTTAATCGTCACTATGGAGTATTCTTCAGAAACTTTTTGACAAGGGGAATCGCCCGAACTATGCTAGTTTCAACTTATTCACGAATGGTCACAGATTCGCTGTCTTTCTTTACCAGCCCATTCTTTATTTCCTTAAGCTGATTTCCATTAATGGTTACGTTCGTCAGTCGCACGTTACGGGCGTCATCAGTATAGAAAGCAGATCGTGCTTCAATAGCGGGCTGCCAGACCGCAATGTCGGTCATTGTGATACCTCTCGCATGGCGTATGTAGAAGGCGCTAGCTGGAAGCCATGTACCAAATGTCAACCGATTTTCGGGATAACCTTTCTGGCTTTCAGGAATAAGAACCGGAATCCTGGAAAGCGAGCCAGCAGGAACGGCGATAGGAACCGATACCCGAACATTGGCAATTCGTACATCTTCAACCGGACTTTCGGCCAATCCAGCAATAATGGATGGGATCGTACTGCGGCTCTCGGCCCGGATGTTCTGGATGGTTATGTGACGCATCGCTGACGTTTTCTGATCAGGTGTCAGAAAACGACGGCCCACACGAATAAAAATCGGGCTAATCACATCTGTCATGACAATGTCAGACACATTGATATTTTCGACTAATCCTCCATCCACACCCAGGATAACAATACCCGTATTAACACTCTGCAATTCAGGCTGATAAACAATATCTGAAGGCATAGACCAGTGACGATAGCCGTTGAACGACGATCGTTTAACAATACAGTTACTGATGGAGATATTCCGGAAGCCAGTCCGAGACCCCGTCCCCATCTTAATACCATTACAAAGCGATGATAGCACACAGTTGGTAACTGTTATATTCTCACAAAACCGGCTTAGGTATTCACTTTTAAAACAGAGCGCATCATCTTCTGAATCAATCATACAATTTGCAATCCGGACATCGCGCGCGTCCACGTCCATACCGTCACAATTCCAGTTCGCCAGACTCTGAACAGTAATGCCGTCTATGTTTACCTTGTCGCAGCCTGAGATGGAAATCGTGATCTGCGCCGAGTTCTGCACCTGAACATCACGGAGTAAAATGTCACTACACCCGACAAAAAACAAATTTTTGGGCTTACCATCTTTGTTAAGGCCAAGCTGAAACGCCTTACCATCGCCTGCTCCTCTCACTGTTCCCTGACCAACTATACCCGTATGGTGTGCACGGTCGGCAATAACAAGGGCCTTCATCGTTTCTACATACAATCCATCGTGCGTAATTGTCCCATATTTTTGGGCCCATGCAATAGGATGTTCGGGGTAATCGGCAGGATTGTAGCTACCCTGTAATACAGCTCCCGGCAATAAACGCAGGTATACATTCGATTTCAGTAAAATAGTACCGCTCCGAAACGTACCTGCCGGAATCCCCACTTCGCCCCCACCTTTGTTAAAGCACTCATCAATTGCCGACTGTATCGCTTTTGTGTTCAACACTGTACTATCTGCCCGGGCTCCGAAATCCGTAATCATGTACATTTGTGCGTTGGCCTGAAGACTGATTAAACAGGCAAATACGAACAAAACAAGTTGCTGTACTTTCATCAGATACATATCGCTTTTTTGAAACCGGACGTCAAGACCTGGCAACCCGAAGACACTTTTGGTTTTCGAGCATGTAGAGACCTGAACTATAGGGCTATAAAGTAAGGATTTTTTATCCATCTGAATACGATACGGGGTAAGTATAAACACGCCCAGGCCCCCAATCAGATTACACGTTAAGGAGTATCTACTGGGAAATGGTTGACGACAGTGCTGAGCCGAACGAGTTATCGGCCGCCCTACAAGTCAGTTTGTTTTAATAGAGTTGGATCAGGGCTAACACCGCATCATCTAGCCTGTTCCTGTGAAGCAATGAATCCAAGTACGGCCAGTTGCCTTCTCATAAGCACATCGATACGTTTTTTAGTGTAGCAGGCAGCTCTGATTTTTATTGACGTGCTACCTTTCAGGCTACCCGACATAAGAGAGAGTGCCTATTACCACTAAAACGCAACAAATCGATAAACGAGCCAGGAACGTCGACAGATAGCCCCTATAAAGGTGTATATCCATGGACTACAATCGCCCGATAGTACTCAGAATCGGTACATCAACTGCGTCTGTAAACTCAATGAGTACGCATGATAGTAGTCATAATTTGAATGCGATTCCACATCATATTGAATAGTAGGCTGCGCGATCAAGGTCATGTGCTCCGTAAGATTATACAGAACGCCTACCCCTACCAACGGCGTAACTACGACAGGTTTGCCAATTTTAACGGCTACATAGTCTCCATTACCCGTTAAATCAACGTAACTCTTTCTTCTAAAGCCGAATGTAGTTCCGAGTGAAATATAAGGAGAGAGTCGTTTGGTCGATACCTGATAATTAATCAGCAAAGGGGCACTATAGAAATTCGAAAACGGATGATTGTATGTATACCGGATCGTATAGGGGATACCATCCTGCACAAGGTCTGTTTTACTAGTAGCGATATGGGAGGCCCAAATACCTGTCGTTACAGACCATTTGGGCGAGAAGGCATACCGGGCCGAAACACCCAATGAGTAGCTTAGTCCATTGGACTTAATAACGAACTCTGATACTGGTAGTGGCGGATTAAGACCTCCTCCGGCCGTTATTTTCGAGTCATTATGCGTATATGTAGGTGCCAGATGGACCGACAAGGCCCATTTGCCTTGGGCAAAAGCAGGCGCTACGCCCACCATGAACAGTAAAAAAGTCAGTGTTTTCATGTGGTTGATGTAGTATTTGTTAGAGAACCTGCTTGAGTGTATACTACACTAGCGTTTCTGCTACATACACAAAGGAATCATCATTTATTTTTTACCGCAAAATATGACCGGCCGGAATGTCAGCCATAGCCTCTGACCAGCTAGACTTAATCTTACTATCCAGCGTGCGGCTATACATCGGCGCCCAATACATGGCAGAAAGACGCGTTCTAACCGGGCGATTGATGGCATAGTTGACCCATCCCCCATTAAAATCAACGAGTACAAAAAGCTCTTTTTCATACGATCGCCAGATAGTCCCATATCCATCAACAAACCCCCAAACAGAGTCTTTTGCCATTAACCTTCTTCTGGAATGGCGGTAACGAATAATAAGGTATTTGCTCAAAACCCCACGCGATTCGATGGCTGTAATTGTATCCGACGGCGTTGCTCTATTCGATGGTTGATAAATGTCCTGACTTTGAAACAGCAACCGCCACTGCGCATGAATAGGCTGACTAATCAACCAGCTACCTACCAGCAATATGACCTGTATTGATTTCATAGATATCCTGACACTTTACTAATGCATAGTAAGTAAATATCGAAACCAACTCAACCCATCAGATTAACAGTCAATTAATTATATCGAACAGAAGGTTTTCTGCGCTCATTCATCTGTGCTGGTACTGGCTACGCCTATCTACTGCTCAACAACGATAGAGGAAGGGATAACTATCAGCTGAAAAAACTCTAACTGGGGCTCCCTTTTAGTTTATAAACCAGCGCAACTATAACCAGAAGTAGAGCGGTGAACCCCAGCGCTATAGATAGGGAAAAATGATAGGCAATAAAACCCAGTAAAGCCGGGCCCGCCAACAAGCCCATGTAGCCGATGGTGGTAATAGCAGGTAAACTTACCGTTGGTGAAATACCGGGTAATCGGCCAGCTGCGCTGAAGAATATCGGTACAATATTGGCAACTCCCAAACCCAATAGCACAAAACCCACCAATCCTCCCCAGACCCAGGGAGTAACAATAGCAAGTAGCAAACCAATAGCCCCTACCAAGCTGCCTCCTACAACTACCGTTTTACTATTCAAACGAACCACCAGTTTGTCGCCCACTAACCGCATGAGGGCCATAGCAATGGAAAAGGATGCGTAACCCAGACCAGCAAGCTCTATATTTATTCCTTTCACATCCCGTAGGAAAATGGCGCTCCAGTCAAGAATTGCCCCTTCGGCCAAAAAGACAGCGAAGCACATAAACCCCAGAAATAGTACGCTGCCATGCAACCAACTGGCAGATTGTTTCCCCCCCGCAGGCTCAGGCTCCTCAGTCGTCGTAGAAAACTCACTCATACTCTGTCGTTCAGTATCGGCAGGGAATAAATTCTTGTACTGGGTTAGCGTAATCAATATCATTAACAAGGCAATACAGATGATCGCATACATCGGGTTGAGTCCCAACTTGATCAATAAGCCCAAGCCCAGGGAACCGAAAAGGCCACCCACACTGAACAGACCGTGTAAAGATGACATGATCGGTTTTCCATATAGGTTCTGCACCTGTACGCCATGGGCATTCATGGCTACGTCGATTGTGCCGATGGAAGCCCCGAATATGAACAGCGTTATAGCCATAGTCGGTATGGAGGAAAGAACCAACAGCAATGGGAGAGAAAGGGCCATTACCAATGCAGCGCAAGCCATAACAAGCCGACTCCCAAAACGGCTCACCAGCCAGCCGGACGTCGGCATCATTAGCATAGAACCAGCCCCCAATAGCAACAGAAACAACCCCAGGTTGGCATCATTTAAACCTAACCGATCTTTGGCAAAGGGAACCATGGGTGCCCAACTAGCCATGCCCAGGCCGCAGACTAAAAATATCAACTGAGTCGCTATTCGAGCCCTTATTACACCTTCAGTTGGTACTCGTTGATTTACAGTCATTGCATCGTTCATTTTAACAGCAACTGCTTCTGAACGTGTTTCAGAAGCAGTTACAGAGAATACCAGTATGGTAAGAAGCCCTGGTCTGATATGTTATAATGTAAGGAATGGTTTCACAGTCAGCCTATAGGTATAAATCAGGGCTTATCTACAGTAGCATCATTCTGTACGCCAGCCCGTTAAATTATGACGGGCCGACTCATCAATTCGGAACAAGTTTCCCCTGGGCATCTTCCACATGCGGGCGGTTCAGGTCGAGCCCATCCAGCACCAGCACCCCCTGAATGGACGATTGTTGCTTAGCGTCCTGCTTCCACGACCAGACCAGTTTACCGGCTGGCGTATATTCCAGAATCTGCGTACCACTGCCACCATGATCGGGGCCGTGTCCCTGCCAGTTCGCGACTACCCAGTTGCCATTTTTCAGAATCTGAAAGCCAGCGAAAAAATGCGGATTTACGATGGACGGGCCGCTGACACTATCTACAAACGCCCCTTTCCTGTCGAATCGCTGAAAATTGGCCGAATAACCACCACTCACCAAGGTTTGTCCGTTACCCAACCGCTGGGCCTGCCAGGCATGCTGGGCTTTGTCCTGTTTGGTCAGTTGAGCCTGCCACACAATAGAGACGTCGGGTTTACCTTCAAATACGCGGTCGTTGGACGTAATCAGGAAATTGCCCTCGACCGTTTCGCGGATCAGCCGAACATAATTGAACTCGGGGTAATTGATCGTTCGTTGAACCGTCTGATTCTTATCCAGTTCGAGCAGAACGATTCCTTTTTTTCCCTGCCAGTTGAGTCCAACCAGCATCACATGGCCATTGCGTAGACGTCGGGCGGCTATGGTGCCGTCGTATGTGGTTAGCTCAGCCACTTTATCACCGGTTTTGACGTCGCGCTCTTCGTAGCCTTTACCCGTACCCAGCATCACCCGTCCCTGCCCGATCAGTTGCAGATCTCTACCCGCCGGAACCGACACGTAATAATTTCGTTCGGGATGTGCCAGGTCGATGTAATTCAATTTGGAGAGCCCTTCATCCCGTAACAGCATTTGCCGGGCTGGGTAAACCCCAGAAGAAGGCTGTGCAAATCCATTCAGAACGGATAGACAAAGGGCAAAAAAGAAGTTAATCGTTATCTGTCTAATCATGAGAAGGTCACTGGTTTGCATTCGAATACGCTAATTAAGCGCTTATCACCTAAAAGTTACTGCCACCCGACACCGGCTCGACCCGGAACCAGTCGAAATCGGCATACCCCGAGTCGTTAATCTGGCTCGTTCGAGTACAGAAAATGCCCATTTTGGCGCCAATCCAGCGGCCTACTTCTGCCTGAAAAGGATCTCCTGCTTTCGTAAAGCTCTTCCCATCAAGACTGTAACTGAACTGGCATGTTGCGCCATCCGTTACTGCAACCCGGAAATAAACGGGTGTATGCTGATTAATACGTGAGAGAACGGTCTCCTCTTCAGGTTTCCCCTCTGATGCCTTTTTACAAACGCCATACACAAGTTCCAGCCCTTCTTTCGCGCTTCGCAAGACCAGATTAGCATAACTCTGCCCCATGATAATCAGCCCGGTTCGTTCGTTTTCCAGCTTCGGGTTGGGTTTGAAGGTCAGCTTTGTGGTTACCATAAACCGTTCGGCCGGAAATTTCTGAAGCAACAGGTTCGGGACATCCCAATTATTTTTCGTTTCGTCTGGCACTTTATACGAGTAGAGCCGCAGAAATCCCTGATTGCTCGTCGTGTGCCATGTTCCTTTCGGATTCGCCTGCCACTGCCATTGCCTTCCTAACGTAATACTATTGAACTCGTCCGACTCGGGTGGCGTAACAATCGGATATACCTTGCCTAAAGCCGGTTTTTTGTAGGTCAGAACGGGTTCGCCTTTCCCATCGCCGTCGGCATCGACACCAATAACTGGCCAGTCGGCAACCCATTTCATCGGTTGAAGATGAACGACACGACCATAGGCTTCTTTATCCTGAAAATGCAGAAACCAGTCCTCGCCCGGTTTGCCGTTGACTGGTTTGGTATCGACCCACGCACCCTGATGAGGACCGTTAATCGGACTTTTCCCCTGATCCATAACCACCTTCCGCTCATAAGGTCCGTAGATAGTCTTCGACCGTAAGACCAGTTGCCAGCCAGTTGGTACGCCACCGGCCGGAGCAAAGATGTAGTAGTAGCTGTTCCGTTTATAAATCTTTGGCCCTTCAATGGTTGGGTCGGTTTCGTGGCCGTCGTACACGATAACGCCCTCATCCATCACCCGCCTACCTTCGGCATTCAGTTTCTTGATGGTAATGATGCTCTTGATTCCCGCCCGGCTGCCCGCCCAGCCATGCACCAGATACACCTGTCCGTTGTCGTCCCAGAGTGGGCAGGGGTCAATCAGTCCCTTACCAGCTTCCACCAGCACCGGCTCCGACCAGGGCCCTGCCGGATTGGTCGCTTTGGTCAGGTAGATACCGAAATCGGGATCAGGGTAGTAGATGTAAAATTCCTTGTTGTGGTACCGAATAGCCGGAGCCCACACGCCATTGCCATGCTGGGTTTGCTCGAAATGCGCAAACGGTGGCTGACGTTTTAGGGCGTGACCTATCAAGCTCCAGTTAACCAGATCCTTCGAATGCAGAATGGGTAACCCAGGAATAGCATCGAAGCTGGAGGCCACCATGTAATAATCATCGCCCACCCGACAGGCATCCGGGTCCGAATAGTCGGCGTTCAGCACCGGGTTTTTGTACGTTCCATTGCCCAAATCCGATACCCAAACTTTCGATACATAAGGCGTTTCGATTGTCGGTTTGGGCCGAACCGGCTGAGCAACGGCCGACAGGGTAAACAGTACCAGTAAGCTACTGATTGATAAATCGTTCATGCGATTAAATGATATTGTGCGACTCGGCGTTACTGGAGCCATTTCCATCGTCTGGCCCAATCCAGCAAGATGTCGCGTCGCCATTTGAGAACGGTTTTTGCGCCTTGCTGCCGACCATCAAAAAGGGCCGGGTCTTTCCGGTCGGTGAACCAGTTGGGCCCTAATCGGAAATCGTCAGCGTCCTGTTTACCCGGCCATATATTGTTGACAACAAACGTTCCGGTTTGAGTGGCAAAGCCCGGAATAGTTGAGCGGATGCTATACGTCAACGTTTCGGCCTGCTTGGGAACGTACATGATCGCGTAGTGCCCTTTCCCCAGGTAGTAACCCGGCCATTTCTGCTCACCAATCTGCGCCTGAACGACCATCGTAAAACAAGCTGAATCGGTCGCCAAATTGATTTCAGGGCCTCTGAAATGGAATTCCATCACCGAATACACCCCCACTGTATCGGTAAGGGTCGTATTGCGATTGAAGATCGTTCGGGGACTGTGGGTAAATGGTTCAAAACTCCCTCCCCAACTTTCCCGCGATGGGTTGGCCGGGTCGCCATCCATCACATAGAGTAATGATGGCGTGTCACCCATCTTGGGATTTCCCTTGTAGTAGTTCTTAAAATCGTTACCCAGAAAACCAGCTTCACGGATATAATGGTCGTAGTAGTTACGCGTATTCAGGCTATCGGGCGACCCCGTATTTGAAAAGAATCCGTTGTAGGAGCCGTTCGCTTCGATGAACCATAGATTAGGGAAGTTCCGGGCAATGTACGCGTAGCTGTTCGCGCTCCATTTCTTATTGGGGCCACCGATCCAGTACACCCGAATGCGGCTTTGAATCGAAGGATCATCATGCAGCGCCTGGGCCACGTCTTCTAATCCACCCCAAACAAGTACCCACAACGGCTGTTTACCTGGCTTTTTGGCACATTTGATAACCCAGTCAGACCCTTCCGTAGCCGACGTATACCCTTTGAAAGGTGCTGCCCCATGCCGCCCCTGCTTGCACACCGCCCGCAACGCATCGGGCGAAGGATAGCCCCGATTGTGCTGACGAAGTTTGGGCAGGTCTTTCTCGTACAAGTCGATCATGGCCAGCAGATTCTGCTTGGTGCCGTTCCCGTACGAAGGCGATGAAACAAGTCCCTCCGTTTCGAACCGATCGCTGTACATCAGGAAATGGGTCATGGACTGATTATCGTCCGGATCGGTGCCCCCAATGTCGGTACTGATTAATATACGCGGCTTGGCAGGCACGGGGTTCTGAGCCATAAGCGCCAGTGGTACCAGAGCCAACCAGTAAATAAAAAGGACTTTTTTCATAATCAGTGTCTGAATATCAGGCCATAGAGGTTGTTTGAGCGAATCTATTTAGAGCGTTTTGTCCAGGTAGGGGGAGGGCAGATGCCGTATAATTTCGCTGTACACTACGGCTTGCGGGTAGTGGGTAGCCAGACCGATTGCGCCGAAAAGATAGTCGCCAGCGTATACTGTCTGGCCTCTCTGGCCGATAACTGCTTCGACCACCCTACTCGTTTTGCCGTAGTTCCACCGGGCCCCGTACTGCCATATTCGGCGTAAAAGACCGTCTTTTCATTGGCCGCATTGCCCCAGTTATCCCAGCCAGTGGGCAAAATATGATCGCCCATATCGGTCCGGATGAAAATGGTTTTGGCACTAGGTCGCCAGGGACGGCCCAGATATACTTTTCGGGCAGATGGATCAGCAATGAGTTTGCAGTCGAAGAAAACAAAGCCATATGCCTGATAATCGGGTGTAGCGGCTGCGGTGATGAATGAATCGGACAGGCTTCTGATGGTACAGGCCTGAAAAACGGCGATCGATTTACCGAATATAAAATCGGTGGTTCCTTCGATATAACAGTTTTCATAATACTGTCGACTGCCTTCGGCGGCTGCGTAGAGCGTGTCCTGATTCCCCAAGAGTACACAGTTTCGGCAGACAAATCGATCCGCATCGACATGCAACGCAACCGCCTGCCCCACCCGACCAGCCGTGTTGCGAATGGTCAGATTTTCCAGGATAATGTCGGGAGCATCGACCAGCACGGTATAGGACGTATAGGTACTGAATTTACTATTTCCAGTCCCGTCTTTGCCGCCAGGGTAAGCTTTGCCCGAGTAATCGTCGCCCGTGATAATGACGCCTTCTTTACTTTCGCCGATAATATGAATATTGGGTTTCCAGGATGGAATAACGAGTTTTTCGGCATAGGTGCCATTTTTAACGACCAGTGTAACACGCAACTGCATATGATCGCGGAAGCTATTGACGGCATCCTGAATGGTCTTATAATTGCCACTTCCATCCTGAGCAACAGTAAAAGTGATGGAGGTCGTAGGGGACAGCGTTGACTGACCTATGGCAACCTGCGCGCAGACTACCAGGCAAAAAAGCAGAAGCAGTTGTTTCATTTATAGGAAATAGGACGTTCGGCAGATTCCATACTCGCGGCTCGGCCACGATTGTCTATTTGGCTTTTTCTGGTTTCACAATGCGGTCGGCAAGGTCAAGTTTTAGTGATTTGATGTTTGCCAGAACTATTTCGGCCATACGACGGGCACCCAGTTCACTGAAATGCGTATTGTCTTCTTTACCTTCCGGGTAATTGGGGTGTTCGCCCGGTGCTAACTGAAGAAACAAAAGTTTCGAATTTTCGACGCCAAACTGCTGGAGAAGCTGCTGGCTTTGGGTATCTAGATCAATCAAGGGCGTTTTATTTTCTGCGGCAACCTTTCGTACCAGTTCAGCATAGACGGTATGCGTGCCTTCAACTTTTCCGGCTTCATCGAATTTTCGACGCGCCACAGGAGTGATGAGTACAGGAGTGGCTTTTTTGGCTCGCGTTTCGGTAATAAACCGTAGCAGGTTGGTCCGAAAATCAGCTTCGGTTGTATAGCTTTTCTTGGTCGGCACTTCATCGTTATGCCCAAACTGAATGAACACGTAATCGCCCTCCTTTAGCTGATCGACAACGGGTTGCCAACGATTTTCCTCGATAAATGTCCGGGTACTCCGCCCGTTCTGCGCCCGGTTATCGACCGTAACGGTTTCGTCGAAAAAATAGGCGAACGGCATCCCCCAGCCTGTTTCGGGATAGGCTTTCACCTGCTTGATCGACATGGTCGAATCGCCGATCAGGTAGACGGTAATTTTAGTGGGTGGCGTAAAAGCGGAAAGCACCAGGAGGATAGCCAGAAGCGAAAATCTATGCATCGGTATCATGATATTGAGTGATTGAGTGAATTAGTGATTGAGTGACCGTGACTAAAACAAACAGTAGCTCCAACTCATGACGTTTACTTACTCGACATCAGTAAGAGATTCTTTTCCTGGGCACCCTTATTAAATTCTGCTTTGGTCTGTGCTTTCGTTGTATCGGTGTTTCTGACTTCGATGGCCTGGCTTCGTTCGCCATTTATCGAAAACAGCAGGCTGGCTTTCGGATCGTATCGAATAGCGTCGAAGGTCAGGTTGTTGCTATTGTCGACCAGAATAACCGGCTTGGTACTTTGGGTAATGAGCTGAACATCCTTCAGCCGAATACCACTCGCGTCGATCAGTTCCACGCCCTTGTCGGCCTGTAGCACCAGCTTTTCCATCACAATGTTCTTAATCGGCATTTCGGGTAAACCACGAATAAAAACGCCCTTGCTGGCCCCGTTGCAAACTATGTTTTCAAACTTCATGTCCCGGAATATCGGCGTTCCTTCGTTGACCACAGGGCGTTCGTCGCGTTCACTATCGGTTGCGAACTTCACGAAATAATACATATCGAAGAAGATGGCTTCCTGCGCGATGTCTTTCATATAAATGTCTTTCGCATAGATATGCTCAACCACCCCACCCCGACCGCGTACCGATTTGAAACGTAGCCCTTTATCGGTACCCATAAATGTGCAGTTGTAGACGAAGATATTCCGCGCTCCGCCACTCATCTCACTACCGATAACAAATCCACCATGACCATTGTATACGGTATTGTTTCGGATAATGCCGTTTTCGGTTGGCATACCGCGTTTACGGCCTTCTTCATCCTTTCCGGATTTGATGCAGATGGCATCATCGCCCACATCGAGCGTGCAGCCTTCGATCAGGAAATTTTTACAGGATTCAATATCCATCCCATCGCCATTATGAGCGTATTCAGGGTTTTTAGTCGTTACGTTGCGGATGGTCAGTTCCTGACACATAAGCGGATGCAGACACCAGGCGGGTGAGTTCTGGAACGTCACTCCCTCCAGCAATACGTTTTTACAACCCGTCAACACCAGCAGGTTAGGCCGTAAAAAGTCTTTCATATCGGCAAAGTCCTGCGGGGTTTTACCGGCTGTCAGAAGCATGCTTTTGTTTTCGGTACTAGCCCGTTTGAACTGCTCGCTCGGATACCAGGTTTTCCCGTCCTCTTTCAACACACCTCCCGATTCCACTTTTTCTTTCCACTGCGGTTCGGTCAACTGGCTCTTATGGACCGCCCGCCAGACATCGCCGTTACCGTCTATGATTCCCTGCCCCGTAATGGCTACATTCTGGAGGTTCATTCCCGATATAGGCGACTGATTCCGGGCGGCTTTTTTGCCTTCATACGTTCCTTCAACCAGCGCATACTGGCTTTTGTCGGTTGTAAAGAGCAGCGTTGCCGACTTCTTCAGATGAAGATTGACATTACTTTTCAGCTCAATAGGGCCAGTCATCCACAAACCGGCAGGCACCATCACCACCCCTCCCCCTTTTTGGCTACACGCCAGAATAGCGGCATTGATGGCCTTGGTATTCAGCGTAACGCCGTCGGGTTTTGCTCCCTGTGTCAGAATCGAAATCGTGTCCTTACGAAACGTTGGCTGGGTTATTTTCGGCAGGTTGGTCCAGCTATATATCTGGGCTGAAACCGCCAGTGGCGCCAGAGCGACGAGAATAACGTTGAGAAATCGGCGGCTTTTTTTCATGCTTTCTAGGCTGTTTTTTGCTAGTAATAGAACGCAGATTGTTATGATCCTTATGATTTACACAGATCATGATAAATCATAAGGATCATAATAATCTGCGTTCTATTGGTATCCAGCATTTTGGGTAAATTCAGTTTTATTGGTTACCGCATCCAGTTGAGTTTGCGGGATTGGTCGTAGGACATGATAATCCTGAAGATTGACAGCATTATCAGGGGCATCGAGCCGGACACGCTCCAGCAATTTACCCGTACGTTTCAAATCGAACCACCGAATCTGCTCACCAGCCAGTTCGCGGGCTCGTTCGTCCAGCATAAAATCAAGATTCATCTGCGTGGAGGTTACCTGCATGGCAGCCGCCTTACCTGATTTAGCGGCCCGTGTTCGCAGGACGTTTACATAATCGGCAGCCGCCTGTAGATTACCCAGCTTCATCTGGGCTTCAGCCGCAATCAGGTACACCTCAGCCAGTCGGATCACAAACACATCCCGCGCACTCTGGGCTTCGTTCAGGCTGGCCCGCGTGGGGTCCATAAATTTCGACAAAGTCGGGTAACGGAGGTTATCTTTTACGGTTCCGTTGGCGTTGTAAATCTTACTACGATCGTAGGTCTGGTATTTGCGGGTCGCTTCAAATGCATCGGGAATTTCTTTCCGGGTGCAGTATACCGCCGTATCACCCAGGTTCATACCGGCCGGACGCGAGGTCGAATTGGCAAACCACACCTCCTGGAATGAGCCTTCATAGCGGGCATCGTTATCGCTGTAGAGGTCGAGCAGGTAACGCGTAGGCATGTATCGATTGAAAGGCCGCCCGTTCGGGATGTCGCGGGTCATGCCGGGCCGATCGTCGTACTTCATCAGAAACAGAAGGTGGCCGTTGTTGCTCCCCCGGCTGTGGCCGTAGGGATTAAAAGTCGAGTTGGCCAGGTCGTTAAGGGCCAGATTCGTCGAATAATCGACCACGTAAATAGCCTCTTTGGTTTTCAGATTGCTCATCTTCCAGAGGTCAGCATAGTTGGCTTCCAGCTTGTAGGTGTTACTCGCAATAACGGCCTGCGCCATGTCCAGCGCTTCTTTGTTCATTCCTCGGGTCAGGTACATCCGCGCCAGAAACGCCTGGGCAGCGCCCTTCGTCACTTTTCCATACTGAGGCTGGGTAACGGGCAGATTGGCAACGGCAAATTTCAGGTCCTCAAAGATCTGGTTATAAAATGTCTCGACCGGAGTCCGATTGGCCGTCGATACAATGCCGTTGGTTTCTTCTGTCGTAAAATGAACGCCACCCCAGGTTTCGACAATATGCCAGTAGTAAAACGCCCGCAGGAATCGCAGCTCACCTTCGCGAATTGGCCGCAGCGTTGCGGAAAGACCGGCTTTATCGATACGGGCGATACCGCCGTTGCAGAGATTGACAGCTGCATAAAACTCCCGCCATTCGCTCACCAGCGCGCCATTACTCCCCTGTAAGTTCAGGTATTGCGTCAGATCGCGGTATACTTCGCCCGATCCACTGGTCCAGATGTCGGTTCCGGTTTCGGCAATGTTGTATCCTTCCTCTTTACCGTACCACCAGCGCTGATAGGTGTAGGCGGCATTCACCAGGGTCTCGAACCCTTCGGGGGTCGTATATACGGTTTCGGCAGTCAGACCGCTGGGGTTATATTCGTCCAGTACATCCTTACACGAGACGAGTGTAAGCAGGGATAACACCAATAACCCCGTCTTTTTAAAAAAATAGGTATTCATGATCAATAGCAGTGTTAGGGGTTATAGACTGACGTTCAGGCCAAAAACATAGAGTTTAGTCATCGGGAAGTTTTCGGAGCCACCACGCTCAGGGTCGTAATTGAGCTTGGTAAAGGTGAACAGGTTTTTGCCCGTTGCATACAGCCGCACACTCCGAATTACTTTCGAACGCAGGAAACTAGTCGGGACGTTATAGCCCAGCGTGATATTCCGAATCCGGGCAAACGAGCCATCGACATAACCCAGCGTCGAGACGTATTTGAGGCCCCCATTTTTATTCGGACGAGGGTATGCATTTGTCGGATTTTCGGGCGTCCAGTAATCCAGTCCGGCGGTGCTGTTGCCTACTCCCTGCTGATCGAAACGGGCCGAACGGTCGGAGTTGATCATCTGTCCAATGCGTGCATAAAGGAACACATTCAGATCGAACCCCTTGAATTTGATGGTATTGTCGAAGCCACCGCTCCATTTAGGCCGGGGCGTCCCCAGAATGATCCGGTCGTTGACGGCATCAATTTTTCCGTCGCCATTCTGATCCTTCACCTTGATTTCACCGGGCAACTGCGTAGGCGAGATCTTGGCAGCGGCATCGACTTCCGAGGTTTGCCAGATTCCTAGTTTTTCATAATCGTAAAATACGTTGATGGGCTGACCAATGAACCAGCCGTTGCCAATATCGTTGCCTCCCGTCACCAGTTCCGTAATTTCTTCCTTGTTTTTGGTAAAGGTGACGTTGCTAGTCCAGCTAAAGTTGTTGGTACGAATGTTGGTACTTCCCAGCGTTACTTCAATACCCCGGTTGCGGGTTTTGCCGATGTTCTGCTTTACGGTCGTTACGCCGGTCGTTGGGGGCAGGCCACGGTCCAGCAGCAAAGCTTCGGTTCGGGTATCGTAGTAGTCGATCGAGGTGTTGATGCGCCCATTGAACAAGCCAAAGTCCAGGCCGAGGTTTTTGGTGTACGACAACTCCCAGCCCAGTTCAGCATTACCCACGTTTCGCGAAAAGGTGTAAGCAGGGGCGGCTATGTCATCATAACCAAAGGCAATCCGGGTGAGCGTGGTCTGGGTGGCGTAGGGCCCCGACGGATCATTACCGGCCACCCCATAGCTGGCCCGTAGTTTCAGATCGCTAAGTCCTTTTACGCCCTGCATGAATTTTTCTTCGATCACGCGCCAGGCAAACGCTGCCGATGGGAAGAACGTCCATTTATTGCCCGTAGCCAGTTTCGACGAACCATCTTCACGAGCAGTTAGTGTGAGCAGATACCGATCCCGAAAGGCATAATTCAACCGACCAGCAAACGAGACGAGGTTATTTTTAGAATAGGCTGAGTTGATCTTGATCTCTTCTGTTGCACTGCCTAGCGAGTAGAACAACTGCGACGGTAATAACTGATTCACACCCGACGCTGACACATTATCCGATGAGTTACCAATGTAGCTGGCGATTCCCGTAAAGGTAAAAGCATGCTGGTCCAATGTACGCTGGTAGGTCACAACGTTTTCCCAGTTGATGCTGCGGCTGTTGCTGGCATCGTAGGTCGCCAACGATTTACCCGTCAGGGAACGGTCAATGGATTTAGGCGACGAATAGGCCCCATTCCGAATCGACGCCAGGTTCACGCCCAGCGTACTCCGAACCGTAAGCCCTTTTAAGGGTGTTAGCTCCATATAGCCGTTGGTCAGAATGCGAGTGGTCAGGATCGAGTTATTGAACACATTGGGTTGCTCGTCGGATAAGGGGTTAGCCGTCTGACCGTCGAGCATGATGTAGTTAAAATTGCCGTTGGCATCATAGAGCGAACCGAGCGGGCTAATTTTGTTGGCCTGGTTCAGTGGGTCACGACGCACACTCTGGTCGTAATAGGTGAGCTGCGTCGACAGGCCGATCTTCATCCAGTTATTGATAGTATAATCGACATTCAGCCGCCCCGTATAGCGTTTGATCTCATCCAGTTTCAGGATGCCTTTTTCATTATAATAATCCACCGACACATACGATTTCAGCTTATCGGTGCCCGACCGGAACCCCACCTGATAGTCCTGCTGTAGTCCATTATGAATCAACGCATCCTGATAATCAGTCCAGATACCATTCTGTAACGCATTGTACTCGGCTACGTTGGTAAAAATGGCGGCATCATCGGCCGGGCTTTTCCAGACACCAGCCGCCCGCCAGGCTTCCCGCTTGAAATCGCGAAAGGCATTGATATCCATCGCTTTCGGATACATGGTCACCTCAGAGATGCCCGAATAGGCATTGAACGAGATATCGGGTTTCCCCAGCTTTCCTTTTTTGGTCGTGATCAGAATGACCCCGTTAGCGCCCCGCGATCCGTAGATGGCAATCGAAGACGCATCTTTCAGCACATCCATCGTTTCAATATCATTAGCATTGATATCTTCCAGGTTGCTGTACTGAATCCCATCGACAATGATCAGGGGTGCGTTATTGCCACCAATCGACCGGTTCCCCCGAATTCGGATGCTGACGCCAGCCCCCGCCTGACCACTGTTGCGGGTAATGTCGGCTCCGGCAATCTTACCCTGAGCCGCTTCCAGTACATTGGCTGTCGGCACTTCTTTCAACTGTTCACTTTTGAGCTGAACCACAGAGCCCGTCAGGTCTTTTTTCCGAACGGCACCGTAGCCAATAACCACCACCTCATCGAGTGAGCTAACGTCAGGCACCATCGACACATTGATGGTTGTCTGATTCCCCACCACAACATCCTGGCTCTGATAACCTACAAACGAAAATGTTAAGGTAGTGCCGTTGCCGTCGGGCACCGTGATGCGGTATTTCCCGGTTGCATCCGTTGTAGCGCCACGGGTCGAACCTTTCACCACCACACTAACGCCCGGTAGCGGTGCATTTTTTTCGTCCGTAACTGTTCCGGCCACGGCCTGTTCCATCGGGGCAACAGTCGGATTGCTGACCTGCGTTTGAGCTTCATTTTCCGTATCCAGCACGATCTGCCCACCTACAAGCCGATACGTCAGTTTGAGCGGTTTGAGCAATTCGGAAAGGGTTTCGGTCAATGATCTGTCTTTTACCGAGATGGTCACCGGCTGGTTGGGATTGACGGTTTTAGAGCTGTACACAAACCGGGCGGAGGTCTGGCGTTCGATCTGGCTTAACACCGTCCGCAGCCGTTGCCCTTCAACATTGAGCGTAACGGGCCGAGTCATCAACTCCTGCGCTTTCCCATCGAACGCCAGCGAAAAACTCGTGCAGGCAACCATCAGGAAAAGCTGAGTAAGCGATAGTTTCATAAGCCTCAAAAATGAATGAGCACGTAGGCCGGTTGAGCAGCCTGTTGGTAAGGGTACTCTTTTTTTCATACCTTTAAAGGGTTTGTTAAATGGAAATTTGACAACGACCTCCTGTGTACGGGGCATGATTCGCGGTCTGCCCGTTCAGGAGAAACATCGACGCTGGCCTATGTTAGCCGCATGGCCAGCGTCACTTTTTAAGTCAGAAGAAGGGTTGTTACATAGGCCCGTTCGATTTAATGAATAATGGACAATGGGTAATGAATAGTGTTCTTCCGGTAATCAGGCCATTACCCATTCTGTATTCCCCATTCGGCATTATCCATTATCCATTGTTCATTTTACATTATACATTACTCATTTATTCGCACCCTTTGCCGCTGATCAGGATTGTAGTTCCCTGCACTTTGTAGCTGGACTTTAGAGCGGCACAGATAATATCCAACTGAGTGTATAAAGGCTGGTTGGTTAAATCGGCAGTGAGTGGGCAGTTGTTCTGCTGTTCATTTTCGACCTCAATGGCAATCCCATAGGCCTGTTGCAGCCGACCCAGCACCTCCGATAAAGGCGTATCATCAAACTGAAACGACAGTTGTTTGGCTTCAACAGTCGGTTTCTGAATCAATACCGGTTTCTCGACCAGCCCCGTCACGAAATGTTGTGCTTCGGCAAAAAAGGTGGCGGCCTGATTTGGAGTAAGCACAACGCCGTTATCATCTTTCTTCTTCGGCGATTTTTCTTCGTATACCGCCACCCGACCCGTTATTACCTCCACACGAACCTGTCTGGTAATGGCCTGTGTGCGGATAAAAAAGCTGGTTCCGAGTACTTTCGTGACGATACTGCCCGTATGCACGAAGAACGGGCGCGACGGCATCTTCTGAATGTCGAAAAAAGCGTCGCCAGTCAGGTAAACCGTTCGATGATCTGCTGCAAATGTTTTGGGAAATCGTATGGAACTCCGGGCAGCTAAATGAACCTTGCTCCCATCATCCAGGCGAACCAGCATTGATTTCGATGTGGTGTTGGTCCGCTCCAGCCAATTGGTACCAACTGACGTTGTTTGCGCCGTATTCGACTCCAGTTTCTGGAATGTCTGTCGGCTGAAGAACCAGCCAGCCAGGAGTAACACAGCGGCTGCAACACCCACCCACCGATAGCGGGTTGCAGGCATGGCAACGATACGGGCCTCGTCGGCGGTCTCGTCATCATGCAGTTTACGCTGCATCTGGCTCCAGAGCCGATTTTCCAGCTCTACCCAGTCCAGGTCCTGCCCCGACTCGCCCGTTTCGGTTTCCAGCGAACCATACCAGTGTTCCACAAAGGCTTTCTCTTCGGGTGTGCATTCTCCCCGCAAATACTTCTGTAAAAGTTGCCCGAACGATTTTCGGCTCATGGCCCTGTAGCAATGGTTTCCTTTCTAGAGTCAAGGAAAGAGGTAGCCAACCGCAATCGATCCAGTTATTTATTCAAAAGATACAATCATTATTGACATTCAGGGCTATAATTATTGATATAATGCTATTGTCTTAATCAATAGTTCTAGTCGTAAATCGTCAGTGAATAAGAGGGTTGGCGTAAGTGTAGGATCTTGGTTGGTATGTGCCACGACCTATGTGCTCAGGCGTAACTTAGTTACCGTAGTCTACAAAGCGATTTTGGGTGATCCCTGGCAACGACAAAAAAATAGCCTAATGAAAATCCATTAGGCTACTCCTGTTGACTTAAACGTTAGTGCCAGCTACGACATCTACTTTATCAGAATCCCGTTAGCTGAAACAATTGTATGTACCGTCCAGCGTCGGTCGGCACGTATCGGTTGTAAACGATTTTATCCCCTTTGTTGGACCAGACTACCGCATTGATCGGGCGTTGGTCGTCTGCTGACCGGGGGGTAAGACGACGGTGGTTGCCATTGGCCAGATCGGTCACGAAAATGCTGTTATCAGCTGTATAGGCAACCTGCTTCCCATCGGGGCTGAAGTTGAACGTCGTCTGTATCGAAAACGGCTGGTGCGTCAGTTGCCGAATCGGACCGCCATTGGGCGAAACACCAAAGATCTGGATTACTCCTGCAGCGTCTTTAGCCAGGAACCCAATGAGTGAGCCGTCTGGTAAGCTCCGTAACCAATGCCGGGGTCCTTCAACACCGTGTTCCGTAAATGTGATCCGGCGCTGGGTGACACCTGCGGGTGGATTAGGGCGGGTAGTTGTCGTACCCTCCAGTGGCAGGCCGGGTTTCGCTCCGGTCAGGTCCTCCGGCAAATCGGCCACAAACACTTCCGTAACGAGTTGATTGACCTTATTCCGAACATTACCCTGAAATGCAATGGCTCGCTTTTGCCAGCTACCATCGGCTTTACGGTATCCAGTATGGCCAATCCAGGTTTCATCGAACGCTCGCTCAATCTCGTCAGAACCCAACGTAGGCTGCTCGGTCACCTGCGTAATAATGGTAGCAAACCACTCCCCATCAAAGCAATCCGCATCGTTCGAATCATGAACCTTTACGGGATGAGCGGGACTTAAAACCCCTACCGTCCGAAGGTCTTTTACGGCTGGGTTCGTTTGGGAAAGCCGCTCCATGACTTCATCGTTATACGTAAAGCTGATGCGCTGTCCGTCATCACTCCACTGATGGGCATGTGTGCCACCACGCAAAGCCCCCGGCACAAACGGAGGGCTAAGGCATCGACCATCCAGAAAGTGGGGCTTCTGAGGCTGGTTGACATCGACCAGCACCCCGGTTCGCCGACTCATCGCATATGGATAGCGGGCATCAGCGTTTCGGAGCCCATGCAGGAACAAAACCTTTGCTTCCGTAGGCGAAAACGTAACCGCGCCCGCTCCGGGGCCGTATTCAGTCTGGTTGGTCGTTCGATACAACAGGCTGGTTTTTCCTGTGCGCACATCGAATAGTTCAATCGAGCTGGTTTGCCCTAAACCCGTATCGACATTACGCGTATCGTACACCATCCAGCGGTCGTCTGGCGAAAAAACCTGGTTATTATTCAGCGTATGACCTTTGGCATCGAAAGTCAGTTGCGTTTCAATGGGCATGGGTTGTTGTTTTCCCGACAGCAGGAGCCCTAAAAGAGCCAGCCAGCCGAGTATCAGATGGTGAAGCATGCAATGTTTCTCGCTAGTTTTCAGGCATCAACCCATATCCGCATAGTGTACATCGGAATCGAAGCTTAGGCCAAACTGGTCTAGTACCTCCTTAGGAGGGCCTGCCCACTGGTGGGGGGTATTTCCCATATAGCCGAGGTAGGCAATACCGGCCTTGCTGGTGAAGTACCCAGCGGCCGTCAGGTTGCGCATACGCGAAAAGAACGCTACGCCATGCATATGTTCGGGTTTAGCTTTAGCCGGATAGGCAATATCGTCCACTACAGCAATGCGCTGGGGCACCGTACAATCCGTAAACGCCTTCCCAAAACGCTGGCGGCATTCGTGATCCAGCCAGCTCAGTCCTCCCCGAACCGGGGTCTGCATATCGGGCTGATCTTTGAGCATAAACTCAATAAACTGGGGTACACCTACCTGTGATGCACTCGGCGACCGGGCATCGGCCGGCAGAATGATGTCGCACAGCAAGGTAACGGTAGCCAGTTCGTGGGCCGTCAGGAATTTGGCGGCTTGCAGGGCATTGTCCCGGCGTTGCTCTTCGGGGGATTTTCCGTTTTTGAACTCCGTAATAGCTGCCTTTGGTACAGGAACCGTTGGGGAAGCCTCTGGGGTGGCAGCCGAAAAACTCAGGGTAGTCAGTGGAAGCGATTTTAGAATGTCCCGGCGGTTCATAGGGCTTTCTTTTTGATTTGGTCGATGATATAGTCCGAAGTACGCATGGATGAGGCCAGAATGGTCCAGGTCAGGTTCTTATCGCCCTGTGAAGGGAACGCAGCGGCATCGACCACAAACAGATTTTTGACTTCATGGGCCTGCTGAAATGCGTTAAGCGCAGACGTTTTTGGGTCGTTCCCCATCCGAATGGTACCTGCTTCATGAATAATGCGGCCCGGAGCTTCCAGCCCATAATTTCGGTCGGCACCGGGGGCAGGACTAACCCGCTGTCCACCCATCGCATGAAGAATTTCATCGAAGGTTTGCTGCATATGCCGGGCCTGTTTTATTTCATAATCCGACCATTTGTAATTAAACCGCAAGGTAGGAATACCGTACTGATCCACCCGATTTGGGTCAATTTCGCAATAGTTACTTTCCATCGGTACAGGTTCGCCCCGGCCCGCCATCGAAACAAATGCGCCGTAGTACCGAAGATAATCCTCCTTTAAACTAGCTCCATACCCACCGGCTTCTTTCTTCTTACCACTGGCGTCGGCCATACGCCCATTATAGGCTTCAATACCACCCATGAAACCAGCATCGGGCATACGCATACCGCCCCCGTATTCGATGTGGTACCCGCGTGGGAAATCCAGCTTTTTGTTATCGAGCCACCAGGGTGTATAAATATGGCAGCTCTGGGCTCCATCTTCATTATACCGTTTGCGGTTCATTAGGGCAGGTATGAAACCAGACATGGAAGCCCCCGTTGAATCGTTCAGATACTTACCGACTACACCCGATCCATTGGCCAGTCCACGCTGAAAGCGGGACGATTTTGAATTTAGCAGAAGCCGGGCTGACTGGCAGGTGCTGGCCGCCAGTATCACCATTTTCCCTTTTACAGTTCGTTCCTGCAAACTGTTCTTATCGACGTACGATACCCCTGTGCACAGGCCACTCTGTGGATCGGTCAATACCTCGCGGGCCATCGCATTGTTGATGAGGGTAAGCTTACCCGTTTTCAACGCCGGAATAACCAGTGCCGACGACGATGAAAAATCGGCATAGGCCGAACAGGCTCGGCCACACTGGGCACAATAAAAGCAGGTTCCCCGTTCCTGATTGATGGGCTTGGTCAGTACGGCCAATCGGGACGGAAATACGGGCACACCGATACTTCTAGCTGCCTTGGTAATCAGCATTTCGTGCAGACGGGGCTTGGGTGGTGGCAGAAAAAAGCCATCAGGCTCATTAGGCAATCCAACATTGGTACCAAACACCCCAATAAGCTTATCGACCCGATCGTAGTAGGGTTTCATGTCATCATAGCCAATCGGCCAGTCGGCGCCAATACCGGAAAGGCTGTAGCGCCGAAAATCGTCGGGGCCAAAACGCAGGGAGATACGGCCCCAGTGATTGGTTCGTCCGCCCAGCATCTGGGAGCGAAACCAGTGGAATTCGGTACCCGTTTCGGCAGAATAAGGCTCCCCATCAATTTGCCAGCCGCCCCAGGCAGCGTCGAAATCACCGAACGCCCGAACTGTACTCGCTCCTCTGCGTGGGGATTCGTAGGGCCATTTTAGCTGCGTGATGTACTTCGGATCAGCCGGGTCAAAATAGCCGCCTGCTTCCAGCAAACAGACATTGGCACCTGCTTTGGTGAGTTGGTAAGCCGCCATGCCCCCGCCAGCGCCAGAGCCGATGATAATGACGTCATACATGGCTAATTCTTTACCATTCAGACTGCAAGACATAAATACGTATGAATTTTAATTTGGATAACCCTTGATAAGGCAACACTCCGTTTGTGGCTCAAAAACAAAAACTGGCCTAACCGACATGCCCCAAAACGATAAAAGGAGTAGCCGCCAAAGACGTGTCTTTGAAAAGCATCAACGACAATTTACGTTCGAGACAGTGTCCATTCACGAAGGTCTTACCGTATAATACTGGCAGAATGCCGAATCGTACCTCTCTATTGCCCAAAAAATCGTTCATGGAACGACCCATCAGGCAAACTACGGCTTTTTTCTGGAATCACTACTGCAGAACAGAAGGAATCCTCACAGGAGAGCGAGCGAAATACTGGTCAACGATGGGCTAATGGATTGTCGACCAGGAAAGATATACATAGGCCAGAGCGGGAAGATAATCCCGCAAGTAAACGCGCAGCGTTTTAATGGCCTGGCTAAGATGGTACTCAACGGTTCGTTCGGGCACTTTCAGCCGGGAAGAGATTTCTTTGATGGAATGATGCTCCAGACGGTTAAGCCTGAAAATTTGCTGGGTCTTATCGGGCAGATCGTTCAACTGTCTCTCAACCACACTCATCAACTCGTTTAGTTTGAGTTGTTCATCGGTAGTATTGACAGCTTCGGAAGACAAATCGACGATATAATCCGCATATTTTTCATGGATAATGGTCGCCTTGATGTGGTTGATGATCGCATAGCGAACGGCCGTGAACAGATAGGCTTCTAAATGTTCGACTCGCAGGTTGTCACGGCGCTCCCATAGTTTGAGGAATATATCCTGAACGATTTCTTCCACAATTTCTACGGATTCAACTTTTCGCAGGGCAATGCTATACAGTTTTTTCCAGTAACGCTGATAAATGGCCCGAAAAGCCAGCTCATCGCCTGTCCGCAGATAAACCAGCAGTATTTCGTCCGGCAATGATTTGTAGTTCACAAGTGTACCTGGATTAAACGAGTATAGAAACGTACGGATTTGTCATTCGTAAGCCTCTGGCAACCGGAAACGAACCTGAAACAAATTGTACTTTTTAGCGAAATGACGATTCCCGAGACACCACGAAGCTTCAACTTCTGCTTATTAAATTTCCGTTAATCCTTTACTTTTCCAAGTATACAATTGACTTTTTCTACGCAATCGTTACCGGGAACGTTACCAGTCGACACAAAAAGCCATATATCTCGACCTAAAGACAGAGAGAATAACTATAATCCACCCATACCGCGGGGTTTACCTCGAAAGCGCTTGATTATATTTTTTAAAGATCCCCTGCCTAGCTTAGCCCGAAACTCTCCACGTTGTCAGGCCTATCATTTTCAGGATACAAGCCGACCCTACTGGTTGTAACTAAACGAAGAAGCTAACTTCAAACAACGTATCGAATCTTTTACCGGCGGGATACAGTTCCGCTGAATCGTCCAGACCGGAATCGATCACGTACTATCCAAGCCGATTGTCCAATGGGACCAAGCCAAAGTGGACTACTAATCCACCACCACGACCAATCCACAAAGCCGCTCAACTTCAAAACAAACAGACCCAAAAAGGCAGTGAACAAAACGGCATAAGCCGTAATCGTCAAGCGTACAGGTGGCCGTTCATCCGGATCTCGCTGCCGGAAAAGATGAATATTATTGGTAGACATATAGTTTATGAAAATTCAAATTCAGTAACTTACATAATCTATAACGTATCCCCCTTAATAAGGTTGTAGTATAGTCAATATTGAGAGCAAAAAAATAGCTAATTGAGCGTTTTCTATCAATGAATCAGGCAACGACACACGGCTACTAGCTTAATTCCTGTTTTTGAATCGGGTAATTGGAGCTAACTGTATGTTTGTGCTAATTGTTTTTAAATAATCTATTTATTGAATAGAATTGGCCCGGTCTTTTTCTCTACAGGCTGGGGAAATCTGTATTAATTCTCCCTCACTAGTGTAGAGTTTGCACCCCACAACATTCTAATTGATTTTCAGACAACGGATTAAACAATTGAATTTATTAGCATATATATATTACTAATAGATGTTGTTGAGGTATTTTTTGGTAAAAGATACTAGTCTACAGACTGAGTAGAAGGCTAGATTTCGGTTTTGGCAGAAAAATTGCCACACTCCCGTGGTGTCACTTTTTCTGACTGGGTACTTCATCCAGCCGGGAGTACAAAAAATCGCCCCTGACTAACTTATGCGACAGCCACAAACCTTACTTCTTCTGGGTATCATTACACTAACCCTCCTAGGCTTATTCGTATACTGCGCTGCCCTTATAGATTGGATACAGGATTATCGGACGGGCGTATACACAAACGACTACGCCGAAGCGGTATTGGAAACAGCTGCTATTTTACTCTATACGGTTGGAGGTTTTTTCTTTTTCAGACGGAAAATGGCTCATTAATCCTCCAAAATTCCCATTAAACAGTTTATTGGTTCGCAGATCCTTTAACAAAAAGGATTGAACCATACCAATACCAGAAAACCGAATTTTAATCCCATAGATTTGGTGCATCGGTTTTGTATAAACGGTCTCATATACTTTCCGGGCATTGATAAATATCTGTGCTTTTCGATCAGCTACTTTCAGTTTCAGCGTTCCACCCAGGCGAAGATCAGCACCCAGAAAGCTTAGGTCATCGCGATGTCCATTTTTTTGCACATCGGATGTTTGTAGGGCAGCCCAGTGAACACAACCAGGCTTTATGACATCGAACAGGTGCTGCGACGACTCCCCCCAAACGATCAGACCTACCTGTGAGCAGCGTACACCCGCCCGATCCTGCGATGTAGTCACACGCGTGGTCAGCTCGAAGTTATCACCATCAATGTCAGTAGGCTGGCTGTTGATGAACTCCACAAAAAATGTCCGGTTGGTGTCGATACCGGCATGAGCCGCATCCTGAGCACTCACACTAAGCCGTTTCGTAACCAATAGATCGTTCAGATTGATGGGATAAACCCGACTCGTATCGTGCATCATGTTCGCCGTGGCAGTCCATCCTTTCGTCTGTACATATACCGTTGCCGAATCAACGTTCACACCATCGTGCTGCAGGACGGCAAAATAGCGCCCTGGTCGTTCGTAATAATGTGTGTACACGCTATCAATAGCATTCGTCGTCTCTCGTTTCCCATCGCCATATAAAATCGTAAACAATTCGTCTTTATCAGACTTCTGACGCCGGAGTTCAAAAACAGCCGAATGAGGATTCTCGCCCAGTGGATTCCGACAGATAAACGAGACAGTACCAAGAGGCTCGGTGACTGGCTGGATCAGAAAAATCACCACAGCTAGTAAAGCTATAGCTACCAGCACTAGCCAAAGCCACTTTTGGGCTGCTGGCGGGCGTCTGCTTATGATCGCCTGTTTTGGAAGATCGGGCAGTTGGTTCGGCTCGTTTACAACTGGTTTGGGCTCGATCTGGCGTTCGGCCCATTCCTGTATCTGTACAAAATGCTCCCAGTCGGGATGGCCCAGGTAAATAGCCAGTGCATCGCGGGTCGCTTTTTGGGGATAATAGCGAGCGTCAGTCTTGATCTTACCAAAGATTCGTTTCAGCGTATTGGGACTTATTCGCACACGGGTTTTTCGGAAAAGCACCTGGCTCAGGTTAATGTAATCGCTATTCGTCCAGTTCTCCCGATCTGGTTTGCCAAACGCTTCGCTAACCCGCTGACAACAAACCTCTATCAAATAGAAGGCTTCGGTCTTACCATGTTGTCCATTCTCCGTAATCATATGCGTCAATTAACTATCAGTCAATCGGTTACATTGTCCATAATTTCGATCATCGAAATGGTCATGCTTCACTAACGTTCCCAGCAAAGTACAAAATTACCTTTGCATACTCGCATTTCACCTCGCCGACTTGGCGGAACGATTGGCATAAAAACTATAAATATCTGAATATTATGCGACAAAAACTTTTACTCTACTGCGTTGTTTTTTGGGGATGGTTTTCGCCCCTGCTGGCGCAGCCAACCCCACCTTCCAGCCCAACAGATGACCGAACTGTTTCGGGCACTATTACCGACGAAAAAGGCAGCACCCTACCGGGCGTTAGCGTCATTCTCAAAGGAACCCAGCGCGGAACCGTTACGGATGGCAAAGGTACGTTCCAACTGGCAGTTCCGGTCAAAGGCGCGGTATTGGTCGTCAGCTTTGTTGGCTACCTGGGTCAGGAAGTGGCCGTTGGAGGCCGAAGTACCATCAATATCCAACTGGCCCCCGATACGAAAGCCCTTGAGGAAGTGGTTGTGGTAGGCTACGGTACGCAACGAAAGATCGAAACCACGGGCGCTATTGCCTCGGTAAAAGCTGCCGATCTGCTGCAAACGCCCATAGCCAACGTAGCGCAGGGACTACAGGCACGCGTGGCGGGCGTCCAGATCACGCAGAATTCGGGCGCACCAGGGGGTAATGTCAGTGTCCGGATTCGGGGGACGAACTCGATCAACGGCAGTTCGGAACCGCTATACGTCATCGACGGCATTCAGATTTCCAATAGCGGTGGTATCACGGATGTTAGTCCACTTTCGCAAATCAATCCAAATGACATTGAATCGATTGAAGTTCTGAAAGATGCTTCATCGACCGCCATCTATGGGGCACGGGCCGCCAATGGTGTGGTGCTGATTACGACCAAGCGAGGAAAAGACGGGGCTACGCGGGTTAGCTATGATGGCTACGGTGGCGTACAACAGGTAAATAAAACACTCGATGTTCTGAACGCCCAGCAGTTTGCGCAACTCGAGAATGAAGTCTACAAGCGGGCAATTTATGCTGACCCGTCTACGCTGGGACAGGGCACCAACTGGCAGGACCTGATCTTCCGAAAAGCGGCTATGCAAAGTCATCAGCTTTCGGTATCGGGCGGTAATCAAAAAACGCAACTGGCGCTCTCGCTGAACTATTTCAACCAGGACGGTATCATCAAAAACTCCAATTTTACCCGCTACTCGTTTCGCTCCAACATCGACCATCGGCTAAGCGACCGGGTGAAGGTAGGCACCAGTTTATACTACGGCTATTCGGTCAATAAAGGAGTAAGTGTAGGCGGTACCAGTTCCGATGTTACCAGCAGCCGGGCTGGGGTGCTGGGCGCTGCGGTAGCGGCTCCTCCCACGCTGACGCCCTACCGACCCGATGGCAGTGTATTTCCGTTTCAGGATCAGATGAACGGGCAATATCAGGAGGTAACCAATCCGCTGAACTTTATTACGCCCATCAACCGGCAAACGACCCAACGGATTCTGGCCAATGTATACGTCGACTTTACGCTGTTCAAAGGGTTTACGTACCGGCCTAGTTTCAACGCCGATCTGGGTAATAGCTTATCCGAATACTACTCCCCCCTGTCGCTACTGAGTCAGTCGCAGCTGGCATCGGGCGGAGGGAATGCCAGCAATGTAAGCGGCTATAGCCGTACACTACTGCACGAAAGCATCTTTACCTACCGCACCCGGATTGCCGAGCACCATTCCATTACGGCCACGGCGGTACTGGCTACGCAGGCCAATGTTAATCAGAGCTATACGCAAACAGCATCGAATTTCCCGAACGACGTTACCGAGAATAATTCGGTTGGACTGGCCGTAAATCAGCGCATCAGCAGCGACAAGAGCAAATCCCGGCTCGACTCATACCTGGGACGCATCAACTACGGGTATAAAGACAGATATTTTCTGGATCTGACCGCCCGCGCCGATGGATCGAGCAAGTTTGGTGAGAACAATAAGTATGGATTTTTCCCGGCGGTAGCGGGTGCCTGGCGGATTATCGAAGAGCCGTTTATGAAGTCGGTTTCGGTGGTTTCTGACCTGAAACTGCGCGGAAGCTGGGGCATCACCGGAAATGCAGGGGCCATTGACCCCTACCAATCGCTGGCAACGGTAAGTGCATCAGGGCTAAACTATAATTACAACCACGTTCCGGTTACGGGCATCAATCCAAGCGCCATTCCGAACCCGGACCTGAAGTGGGAGCGCTCTACGCAGGTCGATATTGGGTTAGACATCAGCCTGTTCCGCAACCGCCTGTCGCTGGTAGCCGACTACTACAACAAACGAACCGACAACCTGCTGTTCCAGAAAGTACTGCCTATGTCGTCGGGTTATACGGCATTGACGGGTAATTTCGGTTCGATCCAAAATAAGGGGCTGGAACTGGCCGTCAACGGGCGAATTCTCCCAGGAGGTGGCCGGGGACTTCAATGGGATGCATCGGCCAACATTACCTTCAATAAAAACGAAGTACTGGCCCTCGACGGCGTTATCGATGAGTTACCTCGCTCGGCCTTTGCTCTGCTCAAAGTCGGTTATCCGATGGGGCTTTACCGGACCTATGTATTCGATGGCATCAGCCAGACTGGCGAGACAATTTTATCAGGTTACGACGGACGCATCGGCGGTCATAAGCTCAAAGATCTCAACGGCGATGGGACCATTACAGCCGCCGATCAGGCCATTGTTGGCAATGCTCAGCCGAAATACATTTTTGGTTTCTCATCATCGCTTCGTTATCGCGGTTTCGATCTGAATCTGTTCGTGCAGGGCGTACAGGGTAACAAGCTTATGAACCTGTTCCGCTATACATTCGAAACGGCACTCGGTCAGCAAAACGTACTGGCGGGGCTCGTCAATCGCTGGTCGCCCTCCAATCCAAGCAACGAATACGCGAGTGGTTTTCAGGGTGGGCGGTTACCCCTATCGGATCGGTATGTAGAGGATGCGTCGTTCGTGCGGCTGAAGAATATCTCACTGGGGTATACCCTTCCCAAGATCAAAGGCATCAGCCAGATACGGGTGTATGTCAGCGCGAATAATGCACTCACGATCACTAAATACAGTGGTTTCGACCCTGAGGTCAACAACTTCGGCAATGCCACCACGCAGTTTATCGATAACGGTACATATCCCATTGCCCGGTCGTATCTGGGCGGGCTACAGGTCACTTTTTAAAGAGCGAAAGAGTGAATGAGCGAAAGAGCGAATGGCTGACGCTTTCACACTACTTCTATCACTCATTCACCCTTTCACTCTTTCACTCTTTCACTCTTTCACTCTTTTGTCTCCCATGAAAAAAACACTCCTGCTGCTGATGGCGTTGTCGGGCCTGACGGTTTCGTGCAGCAAACTGGATGAGTCGGTGTATTCGTCCATTTTTACGACAAACTTCTATAAGACCGCATCGGATGCCGAAGCTGGTATCGCGTCGGCTGCGGGCTCGCTCATCAATCTCTACGGTTTTCCGCTGGTGGCAGCCTCCGATTTTGCCGCCGACCAGGCGTATCCGCGTCCGGTAGTTGGGCGAAATACGATTACGCTGTTTACCTACGACCCCTATTTTACCGCTCAGCGTAATTCAGGGCGTCATGAAACGGAAGGACCGCAGGGCGTCTGGCGGTTTAGCTATAAGGGCATCGAAAATGCCAACTGGATCATCGAGAAAGTGCCTACGATTCAGATGGACGTCCAACGTCGAACCGAAATTGTAGCCGAAGCCTACGCTCTGCGCGGATTGTATCACTGGACACTGGCCAAGACCTTCAACGAAATACCGATCAAGACCAAAGCCAGTACCAGCGAAGCCGAAGCCCTCGTTCCGAAAAGCCCAAAGGCAGATATTTACAAGCAGATTTACGCTGATCTGGATCAGGCCATTGCTGGGCTTCCCTCTTATTCGACCAATCTGGTGAAGGGCCGTCCGTCGAAAGAAGCCATTCAGGGGCTGTATGCCAAAGTAGCATTGTATAACGAAGACTGGGCGAAGGCGTTGCAACTGGCGCAGGCCACCATCAGTTCGGGCAAGTATTCGCTCATGCCAAACGTGCTGGACGTGTTCGATGTCGACAAAGAAGATGCCGCTCGTATTGAGAATATGTGGGCTGTGGAAGCCGACCGCGTAACCCCCAGCCGCTGGCTAACAGTGATGGGTATTGCCGGTCCCCGAAACAGCAGCGGCCCTGATTACGCCAAAGTATCTTATGGCTCCTGGTTTGCCTATCAGGCATTCTTTGATTCCTTCGATCCCAAAGACAAACGTCGTCAGTTGCTCGACACGACTTACCGCGATGTATCGGGGGCCATTGTCCGCCAGAAAGATATTACGCCTATCACGCCGAAAGGGGTGCTGATCCGCAAATACCGCGATCCGAATTCGATTGGCGAAGCGAATAACTGCAACTTCCCGATCATCCGTCTGGCCGATGTATACCTGATTGCCGCTGAAGCCGAAGCCCGTCAAAATGGTCCGACTGCGCTTGCTTACACTTATATCAACACCATTCGTAAACGGGCCGGGCTGAATGATCTGACGCCGGGACTGAGCAAAGATGCGTTTATCGATGCGGTGCTTCAGGAGCGTTCATGGGAGCTGTTTGCCGAAGCTGACCGCTGGTTCGATCTAACACGCACCAATACCTTCCTGACGGTGATTCCGAAAGCGGTTAATGATGTATACCCAACACGTACCCCACAGGCGAAAAACCGATACTATCCTATTCCACTAGAAGAAATCCAGGCTAATCCAAAACTTACGCAAAGTCCCGGCTGGGAATAATTTTTTGACAGGATTTACAGGATGAACAGGATTAAACGTTTCTGCTCAGATCAACAAACGGCCGCTTGACGTCAAAAAAGCCATTGGAGCAACGTTTAATCCTGTTCATCCTGTAAATCCTGTCCGAAGAACCATTAACGCAATGAAAAAATATATTCTTTCTGCCTATTTCGTCGGCTTGTTCTTTATGCGCAGCCAGGTATCCGTCGCGCAATCGAAACCATTGCCTTCTTACAGCGGTATTTATCCGCACCTGGCCATGTATAACAACGAAGGCGAATGTGGCACGGGTGCTGTGGTGCCCTGGGCCGGTAAACTCTGGGTCGTTACTTATGGTCCTCACCTACCCTTCGGCTCGTCGGACAAACTGTACGAAATAACGTCGGACTTAAAACAGATTGTGCGACCCGAAAGCATTGGTGGTACACCCGCCAACCGCATGATTCATCCCGAAAGTAACCAGTTGTTCATTGGTCCTTATGCCATCGATAGCAAAGCACACGTACGGACAATTCCCTACAAAATTATGCAGGGACGCCACACCGGAAACGCTCGCCATCTGACCGACCCGAAAGGAAAAATCTATTACGGCACCATGGAGGAAGGGTTTTACGAAGTCGACGTGAATACCTTAACGCCTACAATGCTTTACGAAGACAACAACGTCAAAAACCCGAAAGTATCGGACGAGTCGAACAATCATCATTCGAACCTGCTACCGGGTGCTCATGGTAAAGGCGTTTATTCGGGCCAGGGCGTTATGGTCTACTCCAACAATGGCGAGCCGGGCCCCCAGGCATTGGTTCAATTCGATATTCCAGCCGGATCGCTTTCGGAATGGAACGGCAAAGACTGGACGGTTGTCCGCCGAAACCAGTTTGTGGAAGTGACCGGCCCCGGTGGCATCTATGGGAATAAGAATCCAGAAACCGACCCTATCTGGGCTACGGGCTGGGATCATAAATCGGTTCTACTGGGCGTTCGGGAGAAGGCAACGGGCTGGCATTTTTACCGACTCCCCAAAGCCAGTCATAGTTACGATGGTGCCCACGGCTGGAACACCGAATGGCCCCGCATTCGGGACATCGGCACCAATCAGCAACCCGACTATCTGATGACCATGCACGGTATGTTCTGGCGGTTTCCGGGTTCATTCTCCGCGTCGAATACGGTCGGCATTCGTCCCCGGTCGGCCTACCTGAAAGTGATTGGGGATTTCGCTCGCTGGAACAATCGACTGGTATTTGGTTGCGACGATTCGGCTCAAAAAGAGTTTTTAAATAAGCGAAAAGCCAAAGGCAATATCGAAGGGCCGGGCCAGTCGAACTCAAATCTGTGGTTTACGCCCCTAACCTTACCCGACCAGCTCGGCCCCAATACGGCCGAAGGAGCCGTCTGGCAAAACGAAGCCGTTAACGCCAACGAACCCTCTGAGCCGTTCCTATTTGCTGGTTGGGCCAATCGGTCAGTATGGTTACAGAACAACGGCAACGCTGCGTTAACAATCACTTTTGAGATCGATAAAGCCGGTAATGGCAACTGGACCCCGCTGCAAACAACCACCGTCGGTGCCAATAATGCAGCCCACTTGGCCTTTGCCGCCAATACACCCGGCGAATGGATTCGGCTGAAATCCGATAAAAACGCGACACTGTCGGCCCAGTTTTTTTATGCCGCCAGCGACACCCGCAGCGCAGCGATCAGCCCGATATTTACCGGATTAACGAACATCAACTCAGCCACGACTACGGGCGGATTGCTGTACGGATTAGGCAAGAATCGGCGGTCGCTCGGCTTGGCAGCTCGTTCTTACGCAAACGGCCAATCTAGCAATATCGGCTATTACGAACTGAATGCGGCTATGCAACTGGTTCGGAAAGATGACCCGGATATGCAGTCGTTTATCAACACTAAATTCGCGATTCCTCAAAAAGCCGTAACCATCGACGAAGCCAGTGTATTAGTCGTTGATGACAAAGGTCGTCGTTGGCGGCTCCCTTTAGGCAACAATGCGTATACCGATCTAACCAATCAGGCAACCCTACGCATTTGTCGGGAAGTAGCGACCGAACGCGACCTGTTCAACTGTCACGGCACGTTTTATGAACTTCCCGCCGAAAATGCTGACGGTTACGCCAAAATTCGACCCATTTCGTCGCATAAACTGCGCATCAATGACTACGCATCGTACCGGGGTCTACTTATTCTGACCGGAATTGATCGTTCATCAGTGACTAAAAACGAGCACATTGTGGTGTCGGACGATAAAAAAGCGACCATTTGGGCGGGCGCTATCGACGATCTGTGGAAATTGGGAAAACCAATCGGTCACGGTGGTCCCTGGAAAAATACCAAAGTCACTGCCAATGAAGCCTCTGATCCTTATCTGATTGGTTTCTACGATCAGCGGTCTTTGCAACTTTCGCACAAAGCGACATCGCCTGTTACGTTCACCATCGAAGCCGACCCAACGGGCAATGGTATCTGGATGAGCTATAAAACGATCACCGTTTCGCCGGATAAACCGATTAGTTACGAGTTTCCGAAAGACTTTCAGGCTCGCTGGGTACGCTTCAAAACCGACAAAGCTTGTGAGGCATCAGCTTTGTTGGAGTACAAATAGAACGCCGATTTTTATGATTTGCACAGATCATAATGAATCATATAAATCATAACAATCCGTGTTCTATTAGCCGCAGCAGAAAAAAAATATGAAAAATAAGCTCAATCCTGTTTCAAGACACACAATAAAACAGTGATAGCAGCGTTTTTATGTTGTTCGTCGCTTCGCAAGCCCTGGTATTTCTTAATACCGGGGCTTTTTGTTGGTTTCTACAGGATCAATTAGTGCAGCGAAATCATCGCCATGCTTTGCGAAACCAACTCACCCATCGTCTGGCAGCGGAGAAAATCAGCGTGACGATAATGGTTTGATAAAGATTGGCGAAGGCTAAGGACATTGTTCACTGGCGCAATCTCATCCTGCCGCATCACTTCCATCAGGTCATGCAGCCGGACAGTTTCGGCCCGAATCCGGCTGGCAATCAACGCCCGTTCTTCTATCTGATATTGACGGACACTTTCGGGGGTCATGTAGCGCAACCCAAGCTCAATGATCGGCTGATTCTGTTTGTAATACTGTGGCATATATACCGATTTGCGCCCTTCGTACGATTGCTGATCGAAGTCGATGGCCCGGATTCGGTAATATACCTCATCAAAATCGGGCGTTATATCAACCACAAAATTGCTGGAATGCATATCACCCAAGAGTCGGACAAAACACCGTTCGTTGAACTTGACGAACTCTTTACAAAGCCGAATCGGATTCAGGGCGGGGTCATGGAGCTGGTTATCGAAAAACATATCGCCCGGAATACCGGCAATATGTTCTTCCACCAGCGTTTGGCCGCTGGTCATATAATTGATGCGATTGGGCGACAGAATATGCTCTAACTCAAGCCCATAAACGCGTGATGCATCGGCCCGTTTGATGTAAAAGTAATCGAAGTTGTCGTTGACCAGATTCCGAATCCGAACGCGAAATGGCTTTGTGTTGCCATACAGGCACAGATCGACGCGGTCGATGGTCAGGTGCCGGGTGATCGACAAATCGCCATCGGCTTTCAACAACGCATAGATTGCCTTCAGCGAGAGCTGCATTTCATCAGCTTCTGCTGCCGCAAAGAAAACCGTTTCCCAGAGCGTATCGCGTTCACGTTTGTCAAACAGCGTAATCGAGCTGCTGTAACGCAACAAATCCTCATACTGAGTGGGTAGTGTCAGTTCGCGGTCGTATTGGAGCAAGTACGATTGAAGTGGCTTGCGAATGGGGTAAATAAGTTTCTTTCTGGATATGACAGGCATAAGCAGTAAGCCAATGGAGACCGGAACAAGGTAGCCTTAATCAGCCCATTGGGCGACCGAATATACCACAATCCGTTGGTTCAGCACGATAGCATCTGTTTCCGATACTGAGCTGGCGACAGGCCCGTTTCCCGGCGAAACAATCGCATAAAATACGTCATGTTGTTGAAGCCGCACGCCAGACTAATATCGGCCAGGCAACGATCCGTTGTTCGTAGCAATCTGGAAGCCAGGGCAATACGCTGTTGATTGATATAATCAATAGGCGTCAGACCGAATGTTTGCTTGAACGTCCGGTAGAAGTTAGGCTCACTCATGCAGGCTTCATCGGCCAGTTCCTTAATATGAAGGTTTCGATGCAGGTTTCTGGCAATATATTGCGCTACGTGCGCCAGCCGGTTGGTATTGATCTGTAATGTATCTGGGCTCAACAGCAGCGTACGCGCCTGCGTCTGCATCAGCCGGACCACCAGTTCCTGCAAAACTAGGTTGGCAAATACGTCTTTCGCCTTGTTGTTTTCGGTGAAAATATAAATCAGTCGGGCAATGAGCTGATGAATCGGTTCATCGTTGGTCAAAAAGAAATTCGTATGGCCAAACTGCCAGCCTTGGGGGCTATCGATCAGTGGAACGCGCTCGTTGAGCAGATTCGTCACCTGACGTATTTTGTCAGAGTCGATCGCCAGCGCCAGACACTGGGTTGGGTTGTCGGTTTCGGCCTCAGGGAAATCAATCCGCATCGTTTCCAGCCCCGGCACAATAACCGACTCACCAGGCAGGAAATCAAAGGAAGGTGTACCCGGCAAGTGCATCACTTTTTTCCCCCGAATCATGCTAGCCAGAACCGGACTGTTAAATGTCAGTTCAACTTTTTCGGCCACATGGTGCGTCTCATAAATATTCAGTTCGGCCGTATCGATGGTGTAGGCAGTTCGGTTTTCGACCTCCTGTTCCAGACGACGGGACTGCAAATGACGGGAAATATCCAACGATGAAGCCTGTACGTTTTTCATGGTCATGATCGGGGATACCTAACGTATCCAATCAACATATATAACTAGTCTATTCGCCGACAACGTGTTAGGCAACACAAAGTATAGCTTTTTTGTTGACAATCCCATTGGTTTTGCCCTATTTCTTATCGGTATTAATACAATTTCACAGTTACCTGGGTCCGATTTCCCATACGCCAATCCTACGCTGGATGTTTCAACAAAGAAGTCTGGAAAACTTTATACTGAACCTGTTTAAACTTATACCGCAATAACATTTTGTCATCCCGAGGAACGAGGGATCTTCGGTGACTGGCTATTCAACGGCTTACCCGAAGATCCCTCGTTCCTCGGGATGACAAAAACACACCGATCGAGAAGCAACTTTGTAAAGTTTAAACAGGTTCACTGATAAAAACGACAGTTCGCTCACAGCAACGCAAATAAGATGGAATCGGTATCCTCACTGCCACCTTACGTTTGCCGAAGCCAATCTGCCCAGGATATAAATTGGGATGAGGTAGTAGCGATGCAAAGTCGTTACAGTGTCGTTTGCTGGCAACGACCTATATGGTTATTTGTAATTTTTCGGGCTAATCTGTCCTATAATGCAGTTATCATGTTTATACTGCTTATTGACCAAAATGATCGACTCAACGAACCAGATGAGCAATCCATTTTTTAAGGTTACCCAGGCGCTATTAACGATGGCAGTAAAGTGCAGCCTTGGCCAGCATGAACAGCACCCAAAAAATTAGCCAATAATTTCTTGTATTCTTTTCCGAGTCACTACTCGCCCGAGGAGCACCGGGGCTGAGGTGATAATTATCCCGGTAAATGGCGTAGTTATTTTTAATCGTTTTCTTGAGATCTTCATCGCACTTGATCCGCACAAGCTGATGGGTGATTTCGTACACAAAATGCCGCTGGGTATGTTGAACCGCAACCGTATAATTAACCGCATTGACACACACTTCATTTACAATTCCCCAGAAAGTATATTCCGGTAAACTGTTCAGAAAATCTGCCCAATCGTCGTATACGATAAACCCAAAGGCGGCCGAATCCCGTGCAGGACTAGGCCGTTCGATGGCTACTTCCAACGCTACGGCAACCTCGTGAATCTGCCCATAAATCATACCCAGGATACTATCCTGATAGTGGCTCGGCAAAGCAAATGCAACCGCGAGTGGTTCTCTGGCCTGACTAAACAGATGATTTTTAAGCAGCCAGAAACAGTGTTCCTGCAAGGCAGCAGACAGCGTTTGCTGCCAAAATTCGGTTTGATCGCCCCCCCACCGTTTCTCGCTTATAGCTTTGGCTGGAAACACCTCTTCCGTTGGTCGTTCGAGCCAGGCCAGTAAGGGCTTATTCTGAAAAATAAGGATATGCTCGCCCAGGTTCGATACCTCTTTCAATTGATCGATTGTCTTTAAGGCATCATCTTTGGTATACTGTCTGTCGCCTACCGTAATAGTATAGTTTGGAGTCAGGTTGAATTCGGCCAGCAGTTTTTTCCGTAACTGGCCTAGCGACGATGGAGTCAGTTCGCTGGGCACTAACTGCAATCCATCTAACAAGTGTAAAGGCGATTGGTAAGCCATAGTTGTAAGATCAGCCCAGGCCGGTACCTTTAATTCTGGTTTCGATCACTTCCGTATTCTTAGCCAGCCCCAGCAAATTCAGAAACACCCCTCTAAGCTCATCGTAGTTCTGCCGATCCAGCGCTTTTTCGCCCCGTTTGATTTCAGCCTGCGCCCGCTGATAATCTGTAAATTCCTGCGGAGACAAACCAGCATAGATGTGAAAGAAATAAGCCAGCAAGGTTGGCGTGTACAGGACCGTATTATGGTATACCCGACGGCAATGGGCATACTGGCTTTCCACGCGAAAGTAATTATTTCCGCGCATAGCCTCCGGCTCATTGTCTTTCAATTGCTGAATCTCCTCACGCTGCTTTGGGGGTATCTCCTGCAACGTATGAGCCCAGTTTTGCAACGACTCCATCAGGCCATAATACCGTTCTTTGGTTCGGATAACCCGGTTACTTACCGGCCCAGTAGTGTATAACTGCCGGGCCAGTTTGCGCTTGGCTTCATCGAGCTGGTATTTTTCGTCGGTCAACGTATCTGGTTGTGCCTGTCTGGCCTGCTCATACAATTTACGGGCTCTATCCACCAATTCCTGAAGTTGAGCAGCTGTTTCGTATTCCTCATTTTGCAGGGCTTTCTGCAGGTCGAAATCAAGCTGACCACGTAGCTCCTGTATCTCGTCGCGCAATTTGGTAAGGCTCACATACCGTTGGGTCGGGCTAAATACCTCATCAATTTGCTGATCGGTCATGCTCAAATGTACGCTTACCGACACATCCCGCGACTCGCTCATGTCGATCTTGAGTTCCACATCCGAACCTTTTATCAGATCGGCTGGCAGATCGGTAGCCCGCACTTCAATGACGCCAATATTCTTGTTGGTACTTGGGTGCTGGGTGGCATCTCCTTCGAGCAGGTTGATAATGAGGCTTTCGTCCGAGCCTTTCCGAATCGTCCGGCTCATTTCCCGATAAATAGTTTTGGTAAGCGGCAGTACACTGTTTCGGCTAAAAATCAATTCGCAACGGGTCGCATTATTCATCAGATCATCAACTTCAATACAGATATCTTCCGGTAGCGGCTGACCATACAGGCTGAACAACCCGTGTGTAATTGAGACGGGTTCAACCTGTACAGGAACAGGATTATTATAGCCATCATATACGCTGATCGTGAATGTATTGACCCGGTTTGGTAGCAGTCCGACAAACTCACCAAAGCGAGCTGTAAGCGGTCGAAGCGTTGTATCGAACCCACCATCGGCCCGAGTGATGCGATAAAACAGTTCTTCAATTACCCCATCTGCACTGGCCGAGATGTATTCTTCCAGGTCTTTGGTGGTTTTGTTATAGCCAGTTTGTATCTGAATCGCCGGTGCAGAAGCGATCCGTTCAGGCTTTGGTTGAGCTGGTTGCCGGACCGGGGTGTTACCTGCAAAATAAGCCGCCCCAACAGCCACGGCCGTTGTTGGGTCAGCATCGGTATTAACTGTCAAGCCAGTACGTTCAGCCAGTGTGGCCCGAACGTAGGGTATATAGGTGCTCCCTCCGATCAGCACGATTTCAGAAATATCGGCCGTACTCAGGTTATTCCGCGCCATAATCGTTTCCAGCATGCTGACTGTATCATCGATTCGCTCACGGATAACCGCATTGAACTGGTCACGATCAACCGGTATCAGCAAATCAAGTTCATCGCCCTCATCGGTTTCAAACGTTACTTCAATCTCGGTTGAGAGCCGGGTTGTGAGCTCTTTTTTAGCCTCCTCGGCTTTCAGCAGTAGCACATAATAGAGTTTCTCGTAACGAGCCTTGTGCGTGAGCAACTGGCTCGCGAGATCCATCTGCCCCGTCTGCCGGATTAGTTCGGGCACGAGTACTTCCATAACCAGCGAATGATCGAAATCGACCCCGCCCAGGTAGTTATTTCCCTGGTGGTCCAGCACCCGCATCTCGTTATCTTCAATGCCAATCAGGGCGACATCGAATGTGCCACCGCCGAGGTCATACACCAGCCATTTTCCAGACTCTTTCTCCAGTGTATGCCTGTTAAAGTAGGCCAGCGAAGCCGCAATCGGTTCCTGCAGCAACACCACTTCCCGAAAGCCTGCCTCCAAGCCTGCCTGTTTGGTGGCATTGCTCTGAACGGTGTCGAAACTGGCGGGTATAGTAATGACAACACTTTCGGGAATTTCGCCCGTGTGAATAAAATTTTTGAGCTCTTTCAGCACCAGCGCAGAAAGGTCAATGGGCGCGATCGTTTCCTGTCGCGATGGAACCGAAAACGTTTCAGTCGTTCCCATTTTTCGTTTAAAGCTGGAGAATACGTTGAGCGGGTCTTTCAGGAGCCATTCCCGCGCTTTATCGCCTACCCATATACGCTCTTTACGAAAAGCAACACAACTGGGTAATGTTTCTTTCAGGCCGACAGGGTTTTTGAACACTTCCGCCTGAGATCCTGTAAACCGGGCAATCAGCGAATTGGTTGTTCCCAGATCGATACCAAAATTGATGGTCTGCATAAACAGTGGATTTATACACGCTCAACAATAACGATACCAGCCTGCACAATCTGGCCATGCTGACTAACAATCGGCTTAATTACTTGCGTAATCGTCAGATTACCCATCGATTCACCAGCAACACTGGCTTCAACGTCGGTTCGGGTTTCGGTGTAGCGTTCGCCTTCGGGGCTATGGAATGTGGTGCCTAGTTCGGCCAGCGACTGCCGTATACGCTGTATATGCCGCAGGTATCCACTCCCCGAATGGCCTTCTTTCTGCACTTTTTTTTCGAGCGCGTGTACCTGATTGGCAATATCAATAAGGGGTTGCATGAAGTACTAACTACCTGTTGAAACCGCAAGTTAAAAAGAATTGACTTACAGCCTACATGTCGCCTGTTTGTATAATCAGGTACCTTAACACACCGGATGAGTTTTTCCTGATTCGTAAACTTACTTATTCGTTAAACTACAGAAGACCGTTTTTTCGTTATTCTGCCGTGTTGAACGATTAACCCAATCCGGTTATGCTTGTGAGAGTGGCTTTCTCCCTACCCATGTTTGTGTTAAGTACGGCTCTGTCGGGGTCATTACTTGCCCAAATCCCTTCTTCTGGTTCCTTTATATGCAGCTATACGGGTGGCAACGTCAATCCCGAAGTCGTTTGTTCACCTACTACGAATTCGAATGTACACGCCGAGCGCGTAGTCGACCGGATTCTAAAACCGATTGGCCTGATGCGCAATTTCAAGGTCATTGAATGCTCCAATACCTCCAACTGTTTTGCGACGGTTCTAAAAGGTCAACGGTTTATTGTGTACGATGGTGCATTCATGCAGGAAATTGAAGATGAAACCGAAACCGACTGGTCGGCCATCAGTATTATGGCGCATGAGATTGGCCATCATTTACAGGGTCATACCATCGACGGGCGGGGTGGACAGCCTCAGAAAGAGATCGAAGCCGATAAATTTTCGGGCTTTGTACTGCATCAATTAGGTGCATCGCTCGACGAATCGCTGGTAGCGGTACGAAAGCTGGGCAACGAACGGGCTACATCGACTCACCCTGCCAAACCCGAGCGGATTGACGCCATTCGTAAAGGCTGGCTGGAGGCCGAAGCCATGTATCCCAAAAGCCGGACACTTGTAAAAACCCCGGCAGCTATGGCCCCAAAACCGATTGCTACGAATGCCCCTGCGCCCACTTCCCGGCCGGTTGTGGCGCCCAAAGCGGCTCCACGAACAGCTGTCGGCTGCGTTTCGGGCGACTGCGAAGATGGAACGGGCGTATTCGTTTATCCTACAGGAGAACGCTATGCCGGTGAATTCGAAGATGGCGATAAACACGGCGAAGGCACCGAATACTACGCTGATGGGAAGGTAAAATACAAAGGTGGTTTTCGTGATAATCTGCGCTGTGATTATGGCGTCTACTTCTACCGAAACGGCGATAAATACGTCGGCTGGTTCCAGAAGAATGTACCCAACGGAAAAGGCACTTACCGTTTTGCTGATGGGGACCAAATTACAGGGAATTTCCGAAATGGCCAGCCCGTGCAATAACCGCGTTGATGCATAAAAACGTATAGAAAGAGGCTTCCTGCTATTGGCACTTGTCAATGACGGGAGGCCTCGTCTGCGTCATATGGTTTCAATTTTCCCTTAACCGGGCAACCAGGCTATAGAATAGACTCTACAAAACAGATTTGAAGTAGCGATAGTCAGCCCTCTTTCCAGGGCCATAGAGTCGTATAATAAATTTACGAAACCTTATTAGGCTTTTACCGTCTTTAGGTAGAAACAACAACCAGCTATGAACTTCTTATTGGAAAGTAACCGACGAAAATTTTGTCGTCATGATTTCGTTAACTCTATCAGACATAAACTTTTTTTTAGTGCAAAAACCCTTCATATGAGCTATATAAGTAGAATTTGGCATAATTATAGATTATATTTTCATTAATTAGACAATTTTATCATTAAATAGTTAAATATTTGTCCTTTTTACGAAAATCACCAATAAAATAAGCTATGGGTGCCGTAGTAAAACTATCCATAAAGAATGTAATCGACCTCTGGTTTGCAGAAGATACACCCATCCGTCAGTACAGAGCCCGGATGAATCCAAGATTGTGGGAAATGTGTCAGCAAGTCAGCACAGATTTTGTTGCTCCTTCGGGTCGGCAGTTGCCTGGTCAGTATCGCAAATCCGATAAAGTAGCGTTTGCGAAGCTCGTCCTGGACCGATTAGAAGACCGCGAAGCGCCTGTCGAAGACGATATGCTTGAGCTGACCTACTAAGGTCGATTTGTATCGAAATACTATAGGCTAATTCAGAAAACGTATAATTAGCCCGGTTGCGTAAGAGATTCATTACCTTACTGCGTTGGTATCTATTTGTAAATAAATCAGCCCATTTCGATAGTATAAATACACTATATCCTGCTCTAAATCGTAGTCATTACCAACCAATTAAGAGGCCTTTCCACTCATTTCCGCTTCAGTTTCGCTGGCTCAACTTCCTTCAACGTATAGGCTACCGCCTGCGACCTCGGTTCAGTGATCAGATGCATCCAATCGCTATATTGACGGGTAAATGAAGCCCCATAGTAGAATATCAGCGATGCATAAAAAATAAACAGAAGCACCAGTATAATAGCACCAGAATGGCCATACAAGGAACTTAGCTGACTATGAATCAGCAGCCGGCTTAATATACTCTCCCCTATTTTGAACAGAACGCTGGTAAAAGCCGCTCCCAGCCAAACGGCCTGCCAGGCCATGCGTATGTCGGGCAAAAACTTGAACAGAATAGCAAACCAGATCATACGAATCAGGACCGACGCAACTACATGGCCCAGGTCAGTCATGATCTGGTAATAACTCAAGGTAGAAAGCATCCAATCGGTACTAATCCGACCTAAAAACTGTTCCAGCGTAACCGATAGAGCGAAAAGGAAACCCGAACCAATGATTATGGTTAGCGCCACCAGTTTATTCCGCAGAAAATAAGCCAAGGGATGCTTTGTTCGACTTTTTACGTTCCAAAGCTGATCCAGCGAATTTTTGACAATTGCAAACAGGGTTGTCGATGCCAGCAACACTAAAAAAACACTGAGTACAGTTAACGAACTACTCGGTTTGGGTTGCTGCAAGCGATGCGAAATTACTTCCAGTTGACGGGCCCCTTTGGGTCCAAACAAATCAGCCAGTTCGTCGAATAGCTGTCCGCTTACCCCCTGCGCCTGCTCACCGAGAAAAGGACTCAATAATGTACTCAGGATGATGACGATGGGAGGAAGCGCGAAAAAAGAAAAAAAAGCCGTGGCACCTGCCATTCGGATCGGATCGTTGGCCTGCAGGTGCGTAAGAGCGCTTTTCAGAAGCTGGAAAATCGGTACGACTTTTTTCAAGCGGCAAGCAGATAATGATCTCAGCAGAAATAACCTCAAGAGCCTGAATAAGGTTTTATAACACTCATACACTAAGCAACTCTAAAGCAATACATTAGGACGCTTGCTTAATGCATTATCAACAAAAAGCCCGGCATACCATTGGTACACCGGGCTTTGCCTAAACAATTTATGGGTTAGTCTGGAGAAGTAATGATTAAGACGAAAACCCAATTAACAAGTAACAGCTAACCCTATACAATGTATACTCTGCTTCTCAATCGTTATAACCAGCGGCTGATAAACTCCCCAAATGTATCTTTATATTGATCGCTCACTGGAATAGTTGTCGGGCCGATCTGTACCGAATTTCGGGTGACAGCGTTGATACGGTCCAGAGCGACGATAAATGATCGATGGATTCGCATGAACTGCCGGGCCGGTAATTTTTCTTCCAGTGCCTTCAGGCTCGTTAACGATAACAGGGGCTTATCAGGCTCACTCTGCCGGTACACTTTCACATAATCCTTTAGGCCTTCGATATACAGAATATCGCTATACGAAACGCGTACCAACTGATACTCAACCTTTAAAAACAAGTAATCATCACCCGACTCGGCAACGACGGGTGCGGCAGGCGGTAGAACAATGGCCTTGTTTTCGGGCCGTTGTACGAGTTCGAAATACGTGCGGGCTTTACTCGAAGCCCGGAGAAATTCTTCGTAGTTAAACGGTTTAAGCAGGTAATCCAGCGCATCGACCCGAAAGCCATCGAGGGCAAATTGATCGAAAGCCGTAGTAAAAATTATTCGGGTCGTTTGCGGCCCCCGATTGCTACGCTCCAGCACCCGCGCCAGTTCCAGCCCAGTCAGATCGGGCATCTGAATATCCAGAAAAATAACATCGACCGGGTGCTGCAAAAGGTATTGCAAGGCCTGAACAGCACTACTAAAACGGCCTGACAAGGCCAGAAATGGCGTTTTTTCAATGAAAGCACAGACTAACCCCAAGGCCAGCGGTTCATCATCGACAGCGATGCAGGAAAGCGTCATGCCAGATTCAGTGTTAGTTGTACATGATATTCGCCAGCTACCGTATGCTCGTTGATATAGAGTGTGTACTGGCCTGGATAGAGCAGGTCGAGCCGACGACGGGTATTGACCAATCCGATTCCATTACCCACTTCGAGTGAAGTCGATTTCTGGGTAAATAATGTATTTCGGACATCCATCCGCAACTGATGATCCTGCTGCTGTACACTGATTCGAATCCAGCTTGGCTCCAGTGTGCTTACCCCATGTTTAAACGCGTTTTCCACAAACGGCAGAAACAGCATCGGCGCAATCGACTGATCACGTAAAGGCGAAGGTGTATCAAGCGTAACCGTCACTTTGTCTGTAAGCCGAAGCTCCATCAATTGAATATAATCGCTCAGAAAATTCATCTCCTTACTAAGCAGCGTCGTTCCCGACTGCGTTTCATACAACACATAACGCATCATACGCGAGAGCCGATGCAGCGCTTCACGGGCTGTTTCAACGTCAATCAGCGTTAGTGCATAAATATTGTTCAGGGTGTTGAAAAAGAAGTGGGGGTTGATCTGTGCTTTTAAAAAGGAAAGTTCCGAAGTGGTTTTGGCCTGCTCCAGCGCCAGCCGAAGATTGGCATCCATCTGCCACTTCTGCAACAGTGTCATACTGGTACTGATGCCTAGTATCAGCAGGATCGTAAAGAGGTTGGGCTGAATCCAGCCATAGTATTTTACCTTACCACCTCCATCAGGATGAAATGCCCGGTGAATCAGGATGGGCAGATTAAAACTCCACTCAATAAAAGCCAGGATGAGCATCAACACAATGATAATCCCGATGAGTGTAAACAAATAGCGACCTGTATGACCAGGCAGCAGGTATCGGGGCACAAACACATTGGCGTTCAGGTAGAAGACCCCAAACATCAGGACGAAAAAAATACTCTGCCGAATCCAGAATACATCCGGAAAATGAATCTCAGATGTAAATGACTGAAAGAACAACAAATAGCCCATCAGCCCCCAGCCCAGCACATGACTCAGCAACGGAACGTATCGACGAGAAAACAGCGCTTCACCCATAATTTGTAGTTTCTATAGATACTGCGGTTTCTATATGCCTGCCTATATACCTGACCAGTAGCAGAAACACCAGAGACAGCGCGGCTAAAGACACCTACAAGTTTAGAACAAAAGCGGAACAATGTATCCCTTAATCGTCACATTTACAGACTTTCCCGATAGTTCGGCCATTTTAACCGATGAAAAGCCTTCTTTACACACTTGGCTGGTCAGGCGGTCATTCATCGGCAGAAATGGACTTTCTGCCGACGTTTTACCAGTTTCGGTCTATTGTATTTTTTGAATTAAAACCGTCGCCATTGCTTTGCTTCGTCAACGATGACTTATACAACGATGAGAAAGCAATTCTGGCTACTATTTGTAACGCTTGGGGTATGGACGAGCTTCATCCAAATTACCCATGCACAGTTTGGTCCTCCGGGTGGAGGCCCTGGTGGCCCCGGCGGATTCAACCAGGACAGCCGCCGTCAGAAAACAGAGTTTACAGGCGTAACCGAAGAAACACCTAAAGGCAACGGAAAAATAAATGGTCTGCTGGTCGATTCCACGTCAGGTAAACCTGTCGAATTCGCAACCGTTGCCCTCATCAGCGTCAAAACGAACAAGCCTGTCGACGGAACGACGTCCGATGCCAAGGGTTCTTTTTCGATGACCAAACTGGCTCCGGGCGACTACCGGCTTCAATATTCTTTCATCGGCTATAAAAATCTGGACTCCAAACCCTTCACGATTGCGAAAGGCACCGAAATCAATATGGGCTCGGTACGTCTCTCGGCTGACATTCGTACCTTGAGTGAGGTAGTGGTTACGGGACAGGCGGCTTTGATTGAGGAAAAAGTAGATCGGCTGGTATTCAACGCTGATAAAGACATTGCCACAAAGGGCGGTGATGCGTCGGACGTTCTGAAACGTGTACCCATGCTGTCGGTCGATCTGGATGGAAACGTGAGTCTGCGGGGCAGTCAGAACATCCGGGTGCTGATCAACAATAAACCCTCCACCATCGTTGCGGCCAGCGTTGCCGATGCCTTGAAGCAACTTCCCGCCGACATGATTAAATCAGTAGAAGTCATCACCAGCCCATCGGCCAAGTACGATGCCGAAGGAGCCGCCGGGATTATCAACATCGTTACCAAAAAGAATACCCTACATGGCCTGACCCTGAACGTCGATGCCGGAGCCGGTTTGCGGGCTTCGAACCTCGGCCTGAATGGCTCGTATCGACAAGGCAAATTAGGTATTACACTGGGTGGGTTTGGCCGGGCCATGTATAACCGAGCCTCGTCGACCCTCGATCAGACGACATTAGTAGGTACGCAATACCAAAAAACCCATCAGGAAGGTACCGCTTTCGATAAACCACTTTTTGGTCAGTACAACCTTGGCTTCGATTACGACCTGACGAAGAATCAGTCGCTCTCGGCCAACGTCCGGTTTGGCACCCGGAACTTTGTCCAGCAGCAAACGCAGTTGACCAACTCATCCATTGGAGATTCGCTATTGAGCTTCACTAATCGGGATGTTAACCGGAAGGATTTGTCGAATTCAGTCGATATGAACCTCGACTATATTCGAACCTTCAAGCCCCAGCAGGAATTGTCCATTTCAACGCAGTACAGCCGCACAGGCCTGACCAACAATTTCTACGCCGATATTATGAACGATGCCAACGTACTGACGCGTCGCCAGCAGAATATCAACGATAATACCAATAAGGAACTAACCTTTCAGGTGGATTACCAGACCCCCATCAAAAAGAATCAGTTGCTGGAATTTGGCGCCAAAGCTATCATGCGTACGGTTGACAGCCGCTTCAAGTACCTGATTGGCGGTAGCACGGGCGAACTGGCTATTGACCCATCCAATCAATCGGGCTCACTGGCTTACAATCAGAACATAGGTGCTGGCTACATCTCGTATACGTACGTAACACCCAGCAAGTACACCTTCAAAATCGGGACGCGGTATGAATACACGGGCATTTCGGCCAAGGCGAATGAAAACACAACATTGGCTATTCCAAATTACAGCAATCTGGTCCCCAGCATCAACGTGTCGAAAAGCTTGAAAGGGGGCACCACCGTAAAGGCAGCGTATAACCGCCGGATTCAACGACCCGGCCTGCAACAGTTGAACCCCAATCCGAACGCAGCTAACCCCCAGATGATTCAGGTCGGCAACCCAACCCTAAGCCCCGAACTGACCGATAATGTGGAGCTAAGCCTGAGTTCGACGATCAAGAAAGTTTACCTGAACGCAGCTGTTTTTGGTCGGTTAACCAACAACGCCATTACGCAGATACGCATCCCGTCCGATTCGCTGGCGGGCGGTATCATCACCACTTTCCAGAATATCGGTGTTCAGCGCACGGTTGGGACCAATGTGTTCTTCAATGCCAACCTGACGTCGAAATGGAGTGTCAATGGCGGCCTGGACGGCTATTATATGTACATGCAGGGCTTAACGCCAGGAGCCGATGGCAAGTCAATCACTATCAGTAATTCGGGCATAAGCCTCGGTGGTCGGCTGATGAGCCAGTTGCAACTCGATAAAGGCTGGAGCGCTCAGGTGTTCAGTTTCTTCCGGGGGCCGAGTCCACAGTTGCAAGGAACAATGGGTAGTTTTTACATGTACTCGCTGGGCGTTCGGAAAGATCTGGCCAACAAGCGGGGTAGCATCGGGCTGGCAGCTGAGAACTTCGTTGGGGGTGGCGTAACTATGCGCACGACGTTGAACTCACCCCTGCTTTCGCAATCGAATGTTACGCATCTGTACAATTCCAATCTGAAAGTAACGTTTACGTATCGGATTGGTAAAATGACCTTCGAGCAGCCCCGTCGGAAAGCTCGCTCGGTCAACAACGATGATGTGAAAGGTGGTGAAGGCGGCAACGAAGGTGGTGGACAGCAACAACAGGCAGCCCCGGCCGGAGGTCAATCGGGAGGAGGGCGGCCTCGGTAAATTACCTGTTAAATCTACTTATACGCTGTGCGAATGATAATCAGATTCTGTAGATTACCGATCGTTACGGTTTCCTCTAAGCAACCTTTGCCTCCGTGGAGCCGTATGGTCAATTAAGTCAATACCTGTTTTGCTTTAACTTGTAGTTCCTGTTCACCTTAAATCTAGTTTTACAATCAATGAAAAACCAACTGAAATCTTTAGTACTGACAGCCGCTGCCCTGTTTGCTTTTTCAACCACCTACGCGCAAAACTGGGCGCTGGATAAAGCACATGCTAAAGTTGGCTTTACCGTTACCCACCTGATGCTGTCGGAAGTAGATGGCTACTTCAAAACCTTCGACGCTAAAATTACCGCAGCCAAGCCCGACCTATCGGATGCCGTTTTCGAATTCTCGACCGATATTAACAGCATCGACACGGGCAACGAACGGCGTGATGGAGACCTGAAAGGTGATCGCTGGTTCGATGCCGCCAAATACCCTAGCCTGTCGTTCAAAAGCACATCGTTCAAGAAAGTAGCTGACAATAAGTACAAAGTAACTGGTGACCTGACCATGCACGGTGTTACCAAACCGGTTACCCTCGATGCCACGATGGTTGGCCCTAAGCAAATGCCCGGCCGTGATGGTAAGCCCGGCCCCGAAAAAGTGGGTTTTAAAATGACAGGACAAATAAAGCGTACTGATTTTGGCGTAGGCGGGGCAGGTGCTATGCCAGTGAGCGAAGAAGTTGAATTACGAGCTACGGGTGAGTTCACCAAGCAGTCGTAACAAGCTTTATACAACGAAGAAGCCCCTTTCCGACGTTCCTCATAAAAGAGAACGAACGTCGGAAAGGGGCTTCTTCGTTGTACGCTACCCGCTACCTGTTAAAGCAGGCGTCCCAGGAAAATGAGCACCACTGCGCCCCCTACGGCAATCAGCAGGTTCATTAACAAGCCGTCGTTGTCAGGGTCGTTCCCGAGCTTTCGGGCAATAAAGCCCCCGACAAATCCCCCGACGATACCCAGAATAACATTGATGTACCAGGCATTATGGCTGTCCATAATACGGCTGGCGATATAGCCCGCTATACCGCCAATCAGAATAGAATACAGAAAACCCATATGTTAACGAATTTAGGTGAGATGCCTTTTGGCACACAAGTGTACACAAAAGCCATCATAATGATAGTATAGACAAATTAAATGTACTTTAGTAACGGCATGCATGGGTATAAATACCGTAGAATCGACTCTTTGAATTAGCTAAAAGACAATCTCTTCCAGGTATAGACACATGAATCGGTCTTCTGCGGGAAACCCTCTCCTGCTTTCTCAACGAGTCTTGCGTATCGCTGCTGCCAGCCTTATTGTCAGTGGTACATTTATAGGCGCTTTTCAGAATCGAAATCTCAACAGAGCGTCGGGTTCTTACCTGAACACCCTGTTTGCCCAATTGAATGACGATGACAAACACGACCCCAAATATGCGGTGGGTAGCCTGAACGTAGCCAATGGCCTCGAAGCAACACTCTTTGCAGCCGAACCCATGCTCACCAACCCGACCAACATCGACGTAGATGCTCGTGGACGTGTGTGGGTATGCGAAGCTTATAACTATCGGCCTGCTATTAACGGCAACCCAACCCGCAAGGAAGGGGATCGTATCGTAATATTGGAAGATACCAATGGCGATGGCAAAGCTGATCTTACCAAAGTTTTTTACCAGGACCCCAGCATCGAATCGCCACTCGGTATTTGGGTGCAGGGCAACAAGGTCATCATCTCCGACAGCCCGAATGTATGGGTGCTCACCGACGAAAACGGCGATGATAAAGCCGACAAAAAAGAATTACTGTTTACCGGCATCGGTGGCGAACAGCACGACCACGGCATGCACACCTTCGTGTTTGGCCCCGATGGCAAATGGTATTTCAACTTCGGCAATGAAGGTGGCCAGCTTCTCGATAAAGACAAAAATGCAGTGGTGGATATGGCTACGGGCAAAACCATCAATAAGCAAAATTTCAAACAGGGTATGGTATTCCGCTGCGATCCCGACGGGAAAAACGTAGAGGTACTGGGCCAGAATTTCCGTAATAACTATGAAATAGCCGTTGATTCGTACGGCACACTCTGGCAGTCGGACAACGACGATGATGGGAACAAAGGCGTTCGGATCAACTACGTCATGGAGTATGGCAATTACGGCTATACCGACGAAATGACGGGCGCAGGCTGGCAAGCCAATCGCGATAACATCGAACCCGAAATTCCACGTCGCCACTGGCACCTGAACGACCCAGGCGTAGTTCCCAATCTGCTTCAGACCGGAGCCGGTTCGCCTACAGGAATCATTGTGTACGAGGGCAACCTGCTTCCTGAAGTCTTCCGAAATCAGGTCATTCACTGCGATGCGGGTCCAAACGTAGTGCGATCGTATACTGTACAAAAAGAAGGGGCAGGCTACAAAGCCCAGATTGTCAATGTACTGGAAGGTGCCCGCGATCAGTGGTTCCGTCCGGCCGATATCTGCGTAGCGCCCGATGGCTCACTCATTATTGCCGACTGGTACGATCCGGGTGTAGGTGGCCACCAGGCAGGTGATCAGAACCGGGGGCGCGTGTACCGGGTAGCCCCGCCCAACTCGCCCTATACGATGCCCAAAGTCGACGTATCGACAACAGAAGGCGCTATAGATGCCCTGCAAAGTCCGAATATGGCTGTCCGGTATGCAGGCTGGCAAAAGCTCCATAGCTTGGGTTCTAAAGCCGAAAAAGCGTTGGCAAAACTGTACAAATCATCGGACAACGCTCGCATGCAGGCACGAGCATTGTGGCTGTTAAGCCAGTTGAACAATGGTAAAAAATACATTGAAACGGCTCTGAAAAGCCCTAATCCTGATTTACGTATTACGGGGCTGCGAGCGGCTCGCGAACGAAAAATGGACATCATTCCTTTCGTGAAGCAGTTGGTTAATGACCCAGATGCTCAGGTCCGTCGGGAGAGTATCCTAGCCCTTCGTCGCAGTACGTCGCCCGATGCCCCCGCCCTGTGGGCTCAGCTAGCCAGTAAACATGACGGCAACGACCGATGGTATCTGGAAGCACTGGGTATAGGCGCCGACGGCAACTGGGATAGCTATTACGCAGCCTGGCTGAAGCAGGTTAATGGCGATCCAATCGCCAATGCAGCCGGGCGCGATATTGTCTGGCGGGCACGTACCAAAGAATCGGTTCCGTTACTTGCCAAACTGGCAGGTGACCCCACGGTGCTTGTCAATCAACGGTTGCGTTATTTCCGGGCCTTCGACTTCAACCCTGGTGCGACCGAAAAATCAACAGCATTATTGGGGATTTTGCAGGCCAACAGCGGCTCTACGGAAGTAACCAAACTAGCCCTACGCCATCTGGACCCGGCTTTTGTTCGCGATTCGCCCGTAGCGACCAACGCACTCGCCAAGTTAATAAACGATGTATATGGCACCCCAGAATACCTTGAACTGATAACCCGTTTCGAGCCTGTTTCCGAAAACAACCGCCTGAAACAACTGGCGTTGGCCAAATCTATGGATGGTATGGGCCGGGATGCGGCTCGGCAGTTGCTTAAACAGGGGGGCGCACCACTCGTCTGGGAAGTTCTGAACGGTTCTGATGCCGAAGCCACAACGAATATACTAACGGCTTTGCGACGGGTTGGCAATAAAGAATCTATCAACATCCTGAAGACGGTGGCACTGGATACCAAACGTTCAGCGTCGATTCGTAAAGAAGCGACCCGCTCGCTGGGCGGAAGCATGGAGGGTGCCGATCTGGTCCTGGACTTACTCAAGTCGGGCGCAATTTCGGGCGATTATAAGAAAGCGGCTGCACAGGGCGTAAGCAACGACTGGCGTAAAAACATCCGCCAACAGGCCGCCAGTTACCTCGACGGAGGGCAGAGTGCCGAAGGCAAAAAACTACCCGGCATTACCGAACTACTGGCCATGAAGGGTGATGCCGCCAAAGGTGTTAGCGTCTTTAAAAATAATTGCTCTATTTGCCATCAGGTCAACGGCGAAGGCATGGATTTCGGCCCGAAACTTTCTGAAATCGGCTCTAAGTTGCCGCGAGAAGGTCAATATCTAGCTATTTTACACCCCGATGCCGGTATTAGTTTTGGCTTTGAAGGCTGGGAAGTGAAGTTCAAAGACGGTAGTTCCATGACTGGAATCGTGTCCAGCAAAACCGAGACCGACCTACAAATGAAGTTCCCCGGTGGGGTGGTTCAGAATTACAAAATGGCCGATGTAGTCTCGATGAAGCAAATCGATTCGTCCATGATGCCATCGGGCCTTCAGGAAGCCATGAGTACCCAGGAATTAGTCGATTTAGTAGAGTATTTAACCAGTTTGAAGAAAAAGTAACCAGGATTTAACGGATTTGTAGATTAATCTGATTTTGTTGATTTGCTTTCACTGAAGAGCTTCGAAGAAGCAAAAAACAAAATCTGTTTTTATCCATTAATCAGCTCAATCCCGCCGGGCCGCCGGAGCGGTTCAGACAATTATGCAACGACGCAATTTTGTAAAATCAACGTTGGGAGCAGCGGGCCTGGGGCTGACTGCTGCTGCCGAATCGGTAGCCGATAACTGGCACTCGCAGCCTGCTTTTCTGGCCAAGAACAATTTCAAGCTCAAATATGCCCCTCACTTTGGCATGTTCGAAAACAGCGCGGGTAAAGACCTGATCGACCAGCTCAAATTTATGGCCGACATGGGCTTCACAGCACTGGAAGACAATGGCATGATGGGTCGAGACGCGGCTACACAGGAAAAGATTGCTAAAGAGATGACGCGTCTGGGTATGACCATGGGCGTGTTCGTACTCGATAAAGGTGGCAACGGGCAGAACACACTAGCGGCTGGGAAACCCGAATACATTGAGATTTTCCTGAATGGTTGCCGAAAAGCCGTTGAAACCGCTAAACGGGTCAATGCTAAATTTACGACCGTTGTTCCCGGCGATTTCGAGCGCAACCTGCCTATTGGGATTCAAACGGGCCATGTCATCGATGCACTCCGTCGAGGGGCCGACATTTTGGCTCCGGCGGGTCTGACAATGGTACTGGAACCCCTCAGCGACACCCCAAACCTATTTCTGCGTACCTCCGATCAGACCTACGAAATCTGCCGGGCCGTAAACAGCCCTGCCTGTAAGATTCTGTTCGACATTTATCACATGCAGAAAAACGAAGGGCACATTATTCCGCATATCAACTGGTGCTGGAGCGAAATTGGCTATTTCCAAATGGGCGATAATCCGGGCAGGAAGGAACCCACTACAGGCGAGATCAATTATAAAAACATATTCAAACACATTTACCAGAAGCAGAAAGCCGAAAACAAAGAATTTATCTTTGGTATGGAGCACGGCAATTCGCAGCCAGGTAAAGAGGGTGAAATGGCAGTTATCAAAGCCTACGTCGAATCGGATAGCTTTACGGTATAGACTTTTTCTGTCCTTCCTCGGAAGGACAGAAAACTAGTAAAAGCAAACGGGTAATCAAGTCTGTTACAGATTTGATTACCCGTTTTTCGTACGTAAATGTCTTTCTTAGAGAACAACGACCGAGTTCTCTTCACCTGCTACACCGCTGGCTACGTATTTATCTGCAGCCCAATCGTTCGTCCATGTCGTACCATCCAAAACGTAGCGGAATTGATACTCGCTACCTATAGGCAGTTCAACGGTTGTTTTGTAGGAACCGTCTTTTTGCTTCTTCAGGGCCTGGGCGCTGATGTCCCATCCGTTAAATTCACCGGCCAGGGCGACCGATTTCGCACCATTGACGGCCTCAGCCGACAATTCAAACGTTACTTTCGCAATAGGTTTGCTTTTTAGAAATTGTTTGGCAACTGCCATAGAGGTACACTATTTGGTTTCAGTGCAAAATTATAGTACAAAATAAGTAATATCATAATTATCAGCGCCTTATAGGCAAAAATTCTTAAAATAATCTAATTATATGTGAGCTGTTTCATAATTTACATTCTAAGAAACGTACAATTTTCTTCGCATTTACTAAAAGTTAATTCTGTCCATATCACCAGCATAAGATTAAACTGAAATTAAATTCTAAAGCCAATAGGTTACCTTCTTTTTGAAGTGGTATTAATGGCTAATCAACCATTCAAAATCTATATATAGCATGAAAAATTTCTTTAAATCGGCCTTATTTGTAGCGGCTATGTTCTCGCTCGCAGTTGCTTGCCAATCGAAAAAAACGGAGTCTGAACAGCCAGCATCTGATACCGCAACGGTTGTCGAAAGCGAAACGATCGTGCAAGGAGACAGTGCAGAAGTAATTACTGATTCAGCAAAAATTGTCATTCCTGATTCAACAAAAAAATAAATAGCTCTGATGCTATTCATAAAAAAGCTCCTGTAATCGGGAGCTTTTTTTATAGGCCTGTACTTCTACCCTTTATCGGCCTTGCAAGCAACGATTCACTGCTTTTTTTACAGGCGGCATATCGTTCATCGTATCCCCCCCCAACAAGTTCATAAACTATTTTGCGACGCTCCAGTGCCTCCCGAAAACGGGACAGCATTTCAGAGCGTCGGTGCCCCTGATCACGCAGAGCATCCGCTACCCAGGGGACGTCAATATCCAGCAACAGATAGTGATCGTAGTATACCTGCTGCTCCAGTTCATACAAAATAGGAGGCACATACTGGAAGTAAATTTCTGAGTAAATCTGGGTGGTAATCAAATCGGTATCGCAGAACAAAATCCGATTAGCCACTCGCTCTGCGGTCTGAACCGCTTCGGTTTGAGCATAACCAATCCGAATAATATCATCTACCATAAACTGATTGGATGAAATAAACTGGCGAGCCATCTCTGGTACGAATGTCGTCTGATAAGCCGTTGCCAATTGTTGCGCCAACGTTGTTTTGCCTACACTTTCTGGCCCAAACAGGCAGACTTTCTTAACAAAATACGGTCGAACAACTTCTGGAATATACGCCCAATACCGAGCCGGCTGCTGCCGGATCAACGTTGCCGAAATGGGCACCTGCTGCCGGGGAGGGTCAAAAGCTACATGAGTCAGTCCAGAATGATGGGCCAGCGGAATAGCATAGCTTTCCGACGAAAAAAATACGCTCACAGTCGGAAATCTACGTTTGATAAACGCAGCCCATAATTTAGTAGCCTCCCAGAGCGGCAGAGTAGGGTCATGAAAATCATCAGATTCGGCCACAACCTCGATAGTTGGATAGGGAGCCAGTAACTCGGTCAGCCAGCGAAGCCGCAAATCAGGCGAAATCACGTCATCCGGTGTAACGGTCATCGACACAATAAGGTGGTCGCACTGCCGTCTGGCAAAGTCGATCAAGGCCAAATGCCCCTGATGTACCGGCATGAATTTCCCAAACACCAGTCCCGTTCTCATGGTGCTCCTGCGGAGTCGTAGCTTCGGTATTCACGCGTCCAGGTCCAGGCGCCCATAGCGGCCACGAAACAGAAAACAAAATACTCGGCTCCAACGAATTTGACTCCTTTCACAAAATACATATACGTCAGAATACAATCGACCGCCAGCCAGACATACCAGCATTCAACGCGTTTTTCAATCATCAGAAACGTAGCCACAATGCTCATAACGGTTGTGAATGAATCCAGGTAAGGAAACGCACTGGGTTTGCTGAAAAGTACCGGAAACCACTCATGCAGATTACTGGCAAACGTACCTAATACCACAGTGGCCAGTACCCCTGAAACGGTCCAGATAATCAGCTGACGTGTTGGTATTCGGCTTATGCGGAGTTCCTGATGCTGGTCAGCTTCGAACTGTTTAGGGTGTGTCCACCGCCACCAACCCTGAATATTGGTCACCAAGAAAAACACCTGTAAGAACATATCGGGATAGAGCTGAATCTGGTAAAACAGGAAGAAAAACAGCAACACACTAACCGCACCAATAGGCCAGCTCCATACATGAGCCCGGGCCGAAAGCCAGACAGCCACTGCTCCGGTGGTAGCGCCAAAGAATTCCAGATAACTCATGGGGTAGTCCCACACGGTAAAGAAAATAGATTCAATGTCAAAAAAATTGGGCATGTATCCAGTAATCAAGTGGAGCTTCTCATCTTTATCGTTGCGAAAGTACGCATTAACCTTTTACCCAAACTCTTACCTATGCAACGTATTGCCATGCTGGGGGGCGGCTTCATTGGTCGCTTCTACGCCGATTCCATTCATGGGCAGCGGGGCCGCGACAAAGTGGTTGCGATCTATGCCCGCCGTCAGGAAACCGCCGATAAATTCAAAGCCGATTATGGCTGTAGCTTTGCGTCGACCGATATGGAAGAGGTCATTGCCCATCCCGATGTGGACATGGTCTGTATCGCCCTACCGAACAACATCCACGAAACAGCCGTCAATCTTTGCGCCAAGCATAAAAAATCGGTTGTCTGCACCAAGCCCCTCGGTCGTACGGGCGAAGAAGCGCTGCGGATGATGAAAACAGTGGAAGAAGCGGGAATTTTTGCCGGTTATCTGGAGGACCTTTGCTATACGCCCAAATTTCTGAAGGCATTGGATAGTGTCAAAAATGGCGCTTTAGGCCGTATTCTCTGGGCGAAATCGCGTGAAACGCATCCTGGCCCCCACTCCGACTGGTTCTGGGACAAAGAGCAGGCGGGTGGTGGCTGTATGCTCGATTTAGGCTGCCATTGTGTCGAAATATCCCGGAATTTTATTGGTAAAGATGTCAAGCCCGTTGAGGTGATGTGCTGGGCAGCTACGCAGGTTAAACCCATCGAAGCCGAAGACCATGCCATTGCTCTGGTGAAGTACGAGAACGGGGCTATCGGTCAATTTGAAGTAAGCTGGACATTCCGGGGCGGTATGGACCTCCGTGACGAAGTGATGGGTACTGAAGGTACCATCTGGATTAATAACTTCCTGCGCACAGGTTTTGAGATGTTTTCGACTGGCAAAGGAGCCGATTACGTGGCCGAAAAAGCCGAATCAAATACGGGGTGGCTATTCCCGGTTGGGGATGAAGTAAACGATCTGGGCTATAATCACATGTTTACGGATATGTTTTCCGCGCAGGAGGCAGGTCGTGAACCCGCAGAAACCTTCTATGATGGCTACATTGTAAACGCCGTTCTGGATGCAGCCTATCGATCGGCCGAAAGCAAGCAATGGGAAAAGGTAATACTCCCAATATGGCGCGGCCAGGAGGGTTTGAAACCCGAATCAACCCTGGTAGAGTACGATGCTGATCACTACCTTATTAAGCAGGAAATGACACACGATGGCCGTAACAAGCTGATTCTGAAAGAAAAAGCCACCGGCAAAATCATTGAGCGCGATGTTGTTTAATGCTTCCGACAACCAACATTTCAGAAGTGTACTCAAACGAACCATAAAAGAAAAGATTCCACGGCCTTTGTGACCTAATGGTGACAAAAATTGCAGGATATCCTATTTTTTTGAAATTATTATTTATCTTGCAGGTGGTGCACAAAATAAAAACGCCGGACTCATCTGCGTTCCGGCGTTTCAGCATTCTTTTCTTAACTTAAACGCTTATGGGGCGTCAATTGAATGACGCATTTTCCTGACTAATGTTGCATTTTAACATTACTGTTGTACAAATGGTCAAATAAATGTACAAGCGGTCAAACAAAAAGCGCTGGGCCTCCGGGTTCCGGCGTTTTTTGTTTGAATAATCCATACAAGCACGAGCCTAATAGAACAATTTCTTTAAATTTGTGTACAGAGCTGAGACAATTAAACGAACCTTTGCCGTTCAATAGTTATGACTATACCCGTTGATCAGGCGGAAGCTTACAGTGCGATTTATCAGCTTACTCCAACGGATTGTATTCATAAAGCAGCTATTTACAAATTACCACTCTATCTGAACAAACGAAGCAAATACCTTTGCTTTTAAACCTATCATTTCTACATGAATACGCAATCAGCCATTGACCGGTACCCCTGGAGACGCTTTTATCCGAAAGAAGTCCCCTACGAAATTAACCCTGATGCCTATACGTCGCTGGTAGCTTTATTTGAAGAAGGTTGCCAACGGTTTGCCAATCGTCCGGCCTATGCCTGCATGGGTAAGCAAATTACGTTTGGCGAACTCAACGAATTGGCCAACCAATTCGCTTCTTTTTTACAAAATGGGCTCCATCTGCAAAAAGGCGATCGTTTGGCCATTCAGATGCCTAACACTTTGCAATACCCGGTTGCTATGTTTGGTGCACTGAAGGCAGGGCTAGTCGTGGTCAATACCAATCCGTTGTATACCCCCCGCGAAATGCAGCATCAGTTTAAAGACTCTGGGGCTAAAGCGATTGTGATTCTCGCCAACTTTGCCAGCAATCTGGAGAAAATACTTGATCGTACCGACATTCAGCACGTGATTGTTACGCAGCTTGGCGATTTACTGGGCTTTCCTAAAAAGCAGATCGTTAATGCGGTGGTAAAATACGTAAAGAAGCTGGTACCCGCTTACAAACTGCCTGATGCGATCTCGTTTAACGATGCGTTAAGCCAGGGCAGTAAGCAGCCCTTAAAACCAGTTACGATTCAAAATACAGATCTGGCATTTATACAATATACAGGAGGAACAACGGGCGTTTCGAAAGGAGCTATGCTTACGCATCGGAACATTATCGCAAATGTAGAATGCCAGCATTACTGGATGAAACCCGGCCATATACCTGATGGCGAAGGCATTATTGTGGCGGCTCTTCCTTTATACCATGTATACGCACTGACCACTAATGCGTTGGCTGCACTAAAGAGCGGAGCGATGAACCTGCTGATCACGAATCCTCGTGATCTGAATGCGTTTATTGACGACTTGAAGAAATACCAGATTACAGCCTTCACCGGTGTCAATACACTGTATAATGGTCTTCTGAACCACCCACGTATCAATGAAGTCGATTTCAGTCATTTAAAGGTCACCTCAGCGGGTGGCATGGCCCTTCAGACAGCCGTGGCCGAACGCTGGGCGAAGCTGACTGGCAATACTCCCTGCGAAGGCTATGGCCTTACCGAAACCTCGCCCGTACTTAGCTCCAATCCAGTTGATGGCACTGTACGGGTAGGGACCATTGGCATCCCCTGGCCCAGTACAGAAATGAAAGTGATCCGGGAAGATGGTACAGATGCCCCCCTTGGCGAACCTGGCGAAATAGTTGCCCGAGGACCACAAGTGTTCAAAGGATACTATAATCGGCCTGAGGAAACCGCCAAATCGATGATGGGCGACTGGTTCAAAACAGGTGATGTGGCCGTGATGAATGAAGATGGGTTCTTCAAAATCGTTGACCGCAAAAAAGATATGATCCTGGTATCCGGCTTTAACGTCTACCCAAATGAGATTGAGGATGTGGTGGCGCAATGCCCTGGTGTACTGGAAGTAGCCTGTATCGGTATCCCTGATGAAAAGTCAACGGAGGTCGTTAAAATTTTCGTGGTAAAAAAAGACCCGAATCTTACGGTCGAATCCATCAAAGAGTTCTGTCGCGAAAACTTAACGCCTTACAAAGTTCCGCGCGTCATTGAATTCCGAACCGAACTCCCGAAATCGAACGTGGGTAAAATTCTACGTCGGCCTCTACGCGATGAAGAACTGGCTAAGCTGAAAAAATAAAGACTATTTCAGGCTTTGGTATCTTTTCCCTATTCCGAGGGACACGAACTCTTTGAGTGATGACCTATTTGATAATCACCGAAAATTCCCTGCCCCTCGGAATAAATTAGGCCAGGAAACAATAGATACGGCATTTGCGCTCATTCAGGAGGTTCTGCTACTCTGATGCCACAGGGTTGTATCTGTGATGGAGTAACGGTGTATCGTTCCTCAAACAAAAATACCTTACACCCTTGCCAGACTATCTATGCCATACCGTTTTACGGAGGCCTACATACCCACCAAGCGTATTCGTATACAACTGACCAATATCGGCGGCAATACTGGCTGTTAGCGAAAGCCCCTCTAACCAGTTCAGGGGCATACCCAGTTGTATGACCGACGAAAATTGTTTAGGCTTATTCGGAAACATAATAGCATACGTGCCCAGGTTTCGACTGTATGATAGTTTAGCCATTAGCTTAATTCGTCGCCCCACTCCGGCACGCATTCCCAGGTGAGCGACCTGTACGCGGTTATTATTAACAGTCACGCTAGTGGGATACACGTACTCAGGGAGAGCATCCGCCTTCATAGTAATGAATGGCGTACCTATAATCCGGTTTTTATACGCCCAGCCTTCCTGATACTGCCCGTTATCGAAGTAATTATCATTGCCTGATAGCCCATTCCAGGGTTCAAATATGGGGCCGCCCTGGTCAAGCGTTGTAAGAAATTCAAGCAGCACATCGTCAACATGAAAGCCTGCCGAACTCGATCTGATAGGCCGTATTCGTAACCCGCTCAATCCGTCGGGCACATTTTTAAAAAACACACCCGAGACATCCTCATAGCTATGCTGGTGGTAAAGCATCAGGTTAGCAGAGGGTAATCTCACTTCAAGCCCCAGGTCAATACTACCTACATGGTTCCCATACAGATTTGTATAATCGAACGAAGTGATTCGCGGGTTGTTGAGCCCGTTAGTGCGAATTGCCAGAAATACATTGGGAAAATCGCGAAGTTCGCCCGGCAGTTGACCGTCAACCGCATAGTGATAATCCAGGTAATCGGAATGACCACCCCACTGAACGTTGTGATTAATACCCACATACCCTCGTATGGTTGCCGATGGTTTGCCAATCCGAAACATAACTGATTTCTGATGCAGAAAGGAATGCTGCATATACGCTGTATTGGCGAACCAGCCATGAGCCATAAAGGCGTTGATGGCCAGCCACTGCTTCCGGCCTAGTGGTGCAAACCCTCGGGTTCCAAACTGAACCTTAGGGATCGGAAGGGCATTCCCCGACCAGGAATAAGACCCCGATGTAAGCGTGGTATCGACTAATCCAATTACCTCCCTCCGACGGCCAACGACGAATTCAATCTGTCGATGCGTAAGGGCTATGTAATACTCGGGGGCCAGCAATTGGTTCTGCTTCTCTGCATTTCCTACAACCTCAGCGCTATAGTTAAACCGCCAGGCCCGATCTCGGGATTTATAAATAGTATCTGAAAGTACTACCGTTCCTTTAGCACCCACGCGTAGCGTACCAACTGGGGCTGAGTACGGAACCGTTCCAAACTGATTGGCCCGAAGCCAAAAGGGGGTGCGGTCGTTTGAAGCAGCTAAAGCGCCCACCTCCACGTATACCTGGTGCCAATTTCCTGACTGGGCATATAATAATTGATGTACACCAAAAAAGAGGATAGACAAAAAATATAAATATTTCATATGTAATAATAATACTTCTACTCGAAACAACCTGCAATCAGGCTACATTAGTACACTTTAACAACAACTTGGTATCATTGTGCGATACTATCTGGTAAAACGGAACAGACGGTCAGTGGATACGTTTTTCATCCTGGAACTAGACTCAAACAACAAAGCCCGGCAAATGCCAGGCTCGTTGCAGCTTTTCTTAACTTAACCTATCTCATTTATTGCATTGCAATTGTGCGGCTCGTTTGCTGAATGGGCTGAGTCGCCACATTGACCTGTTTGGTAATACTGCCTTCAGCAGACTTAATTTCCAGTTCGTATTCGCCATCAGCCAGATCATTAATATTTAGCTTTACAGCGTACCGAGTCTCTTTTTTACCCATAATACGCTGATAAAGCACCTCTCCACCTTTGTTACGAAGGAATACTTCAACGGGCTGATCAGCAGATTTCTGAACGGCCAAACGAATTTGATGATCAGCAGTAACATATGCGCTGGCATCAAAAGAAAGCGTTTTAGGCGTTGTCGGATTGAATAGCGTCGAAGCACTTAACAGGAAAGCAGCGGTCAGATTTGTCATTAGTGGTAACATGGCAGTTGTTGTGTTTACGTTTACAATGTTGTTTACTGGTATGCCATTCTAAATCCAAAGCTTGTGCCAACTAATCTTAACCACTGATAATCAACAACCTGCGCTTTTCGCCTTATAACTATAATGTCCAGTAGTGGACAAGGTCTGTTCGATGGCGGACAATGCGGACAAAAAAAGTCCCTACTTTCGGTGGGACTTGAGTTAGCAGGGAGCCGGTTCTTGCAATCGACCCTCAGCTGAATCTGTATGTGCGTACTGTTATCAAGAAATGCGTCGGCAAAAAAAGGAAGACCGTACAATTCGATTGTATTAGCCCATTTTTTAAAACCGAACTACCAAAATAAAAAGTCTTCTTTGTCGGCATCTAAAAAGCAATCCATTGCTGAGGTACTACAACTACCATAGTCAATACGGAACAAATGGCCTATATACGTGTGGATCACGCTTATTGTACGCCAATTCGGTCTAGTATTATTTGGTCCGCATTCAGGCGAGAACGAATTAAAGCTGTTTAATCTTGCTTATCAATAGGAAATATGCACATTAATTCTTCTATATTCACCTCAAGTATACGCATGTATTCTTGCCCACCTCAGGAATAGCTCGTTTCGGCTAGGTTATTGACAAATGACGCAACAGACAAAGCAGGCAGTGTTTATCGCAGACGACGATGAAGACGACCGTTTTTTGCTACAACTCGCCTTTCAGGAGCACAGTCCTGAATGTCAGTTAGTATTTACGGAAGATGGCATGGCATTAATCGATGCGCTTGTCCATAGTCCGTTTACACCCTGCCTTATCGTACTGGATTTGAATATGCCCCGGTTAAATGGCTTTGAAGCACTGACCGTTTTGCGAAGTAACCCCCTGTATCACCATACACCAATCGTCATCTTAACTACTTCCAATTCATTAAAGGAACGGCAGTTAGCCTATGAGTTAGGAGCAAATGATTTTATGACTAAACCTATGAAACTAGAATTACTAGGTGATATTGTTCGCAAAATTCGGCATCACTGGCGACTGGATGCCTGCCTTTAATACATCTGCAGTAGTTACCGTTACTAGCGCTAGTAACGGTAACTACCTCAACGATCATACATCACCTTGATGGACTATCGGCGTTTAAGCGTTCAGACAATACCGTTAGCAGCATCTTAATTTCGGTTTCTATACGACCAATCAGTGCAGGAACTGATTTAATTTCGAATTTTTCTAAATGCTCAGCCTCAAAGGCCAACTGCGCCAAAGCAGGCATTCCTGCACTTAAAGCCGTTCCCCGTAGTTTATGCCCGGTTGCTTTGATTCCAGTCAGGTTCTCGTCGGCAAGTTGCTGCGAAAACGCCGTTAAGGCTCCCTGTAATTCAATCTCAGCTGCTTCAATCAACATACTTGTAAACTCAGGATCATCCCCTGCCATCATTTTTATTACCTGAGGATCAAAGTGCACCTCCTCACTTTCGCTCGGCTCTATAGATTCGTCGGCATCGGCCGATGCTCCTAACCAGGTCTGGAACAAGGTAACAATGGCAGCCTCAACAATGGGTTTTGTGATAAAATCATCCATTCCAGCAGCAAGGCATTTTTCACGTTCTCCTTTTACGGTGCCAGCAGTCAGTGCGATAATTGGAATAGGTTTCCCTGCTTCCAGTTCACGAATTTGTCGGGTAGCTTCATAGCCATTCATAATGGGCATCTGAATATCCATCAGTACCAGATCAGGCTTATGTATGGTGTAGGCCTGGACAGCCTCCTGCCCATTGAATGCTTCAATAACCTCGGCTTCAGGCATAATCCGCCCAATAATGGTTTTGGTCAGTAGCTGGTTTACCAGGTTGTCCTCGGCCAGCAGTATCTTAACCGACCCGGCTCCAACCTGAACCGGCTGACTGGGGGCATCGGTAGCGAGTGGTTCGTCATGATGAACAATGCGCGACAAGGCCCGGTATAACTCAGTCATCTTAACAGGTTTAACCAGCCGTTGGTTAATACCTAACGATTCACTACTACGGATAATCCGCTCATCGTCGGATGAGCTGTGTAACAGAATAATAACCTGCTCGTCAGCTACCGAACCGAAGTTACCTCTAATCTTTTCAATCGTTTCCAGACCATCCATAAACGGCATATGATAGTCCATCAGAATCACATCGAAGTGTTTGTTACGGCTGATTAGCTGCAGGGCCTCGAATCCATTACTGGCTTCTTCAACAGTAATTTGTCGTAACAAAAACATTTGCCGTAATATCAGGCGGTTGTTTTCATTATCATCAACAATTAATACATTCTTTATCAGGCTTATATCACGCCAGATAATAGGGTCGCCGGGTTCTGTTTTGAGCGTCAGATCGAAGAAAAAACAACTCCCTTCGCCAGGTTTACTAACGAGTTGAAGGCGGCTGCCCATCAGGCCCAGTAGTCTGTTGGAAATGGTTAACCCCAGACCAGTGCCCCCATACTTCTTGGTTGTCGATGGATCTTCCTGAGAAAAGGCATCAAAGATACGCTCCTGCATTTCAGGCTTTATGCCAATACCCGTATCGCGCACTTCAAATCGGAACGTCGTACACTCATCTGTCGAGTCGCCTATGGGTTTTATTTTTAGTTCGATCTCCCCTTTTTCGGTAAACTTCACCGCGTTACCCAACAGATTGACCAATATTTGTTTTAGCCGTACAGAGTCAGAATAAATAAAGCGCGGCAAATTGGCCTGGAGGTTGAGCAGCATCTCAAGGCCTTTGTTCTGTGCCTGATAAGTAATAATATCGGCCGCCTGACTGCTGATCTCGTATATATCTATCTTTTCCAGAGCCAGTTCCAGCTTACCGGCTTCAATTTTCGAAAAGTCCAGAATATCGTTGATTGTGCTTAACAAGGCATTTGCCGACTGATCGACAATCGACAAATATTGATGCTGGGTTTCGGTTAAGGATGTTTTCAGCAATAGATCGGTAAAGCCAATCACACCGTTCAGAGGAGTACGAATTTCGTGGCTCATGTTGGCCAGAAATTCGGATTTGGCTACACTGGCCTGCTCGGCCTGTCGCTTTGCTTTTTTGAGCTCGTCGCGTTGCTGGCAAGCTTCCGTAATATCCTGCGTGTACATCATGATGCCTCCTATAGAACCATCAAACTGATACCACGGCCTTACTTCCCAACATAAATACTGATCATGATCCCAGCCTTCCGGTCGCCAGATGTACTCGTCCTGCCGTTCTACTGCTCCATTAGCGCATCGCTCAAATACGGCTCGCCAGCTTTCCGACATACCGGGAAATACGTCATAGAGCGATCGCCCAATCACGCTATCCGTCAGGCGGTAATCTTCCATCCATCGTTTACTGACCGCCAGATAATTGATAGTTCGATCAAACATGGCGACTGCCGCCGGTGCGTGCTCAACGAAGGCAGCCAGCCGGAGCTTTTCATTGATTAATGCCTGTTCCGCCTTCTTCTTATCGTCGATGTCCTGAAAGGCTCCATATACTCGTTTGCAGATTCCATTTTCAAATTCAGGCGTACCTACCACACGAACCCATATTCCCCGGTTCGTTGCCGTAACAATCTGTAATTCAATATCGAATGATGTCCCTTTCTCGATAGCCTGATCGACAGCGGCAACGATCAAGTCGTAATTGTTCCCTCTAAAGAACGTTTCGCCTGTATCGATCAAGGGTATATACTCGTCCGGCACATCATGAATAGCCTTGGTAACGGCCGACCAGTACATGGTTTTCTGAATCATATCGGCCTCCCAGGTCCCAATTCGAGCTACTTCGTTGGTTTGCTCAAGCATCTGCTTAGTGGTCCGCAGATCGACCTCGAGCTGGTGACGGCGGGTAATATCGATCGCATTACCAATCACGTACGGCTGTCCATTCAGTTCATTTTCAAGAACATTTGTAAATAGCCAGATCTGTAAAGACCCATCTTTATGAATGGTGTGCATGATACCGCTGGCCTTACCGGTTTTCTGGATGCTTTTAAGGTAAAAGTTCAACCCTTCGTGTTGTTCTGAGGGTACTATATCGTGCAAGCGCCGACCAACGATCTCTTCAGGTTTATACCCTAGTGCCTTGGCTCCAGCCGTGTTGACACTTAAAAATGTTCCATCCAGTGCATGGGTACACATCAGCCCATGCGAGTTTTCAAAAAACGAGCGGAATTTTGATTCAGACTGAAACAGTCGAATTTCTCTCTGTTTTTCTTCGGTAACGTCACGAGCGATGGCAAACAAATAGCCAGTTGCCGATTCGGGTGTAGCCACCCACTGCAAATGTCGATAGGAGCCATCCTGGCAGCGAAAGCGATAGGTAAAATTGAGTGTAGGTTTACCAGCCGCCAACTGACTGATTTCCTGCTGAGCTGCCAGCCGATCATCGGGATGCACCAGGTCGAACAGAGATATCGATAACAGGTAGGCTTCGCCCCATCCCAATACCTGCCGAAATGCCGGATTTATCTTCTTTAAATAGCCATCCGTTCCAGCTACAAAAATCAGGTCGTTGGATAGCGTAAATAGATTTTCAAAATAGATTAATTCCTGCTTTTGGCGATGTTCGACAATCAAACCTATCGCTATTTCGCCCAATAATTTCAATGCCCTTTGCTGCTCTTCGGTTAGCTTTCGGGGCGTCCGATCCAGTACGCAGAGCGTACCCAACGCATTCCCATCCGAATCCGTCATTGGATAGCCCGCGTAAAACCGAATATTTGGATTGTCGGTAACAAAGGGGTTTTCCCGGAATCGCTCATCCTGAGCCATATCCTCGATTTCGAATAGGTGGCTATCCAGAATGGCGTAGCTACAGAAAGCTAAATCCCGACTGATTTCCTGTATATCCAGCCCCACTTTCGACTTAAGCCACTGCCGATCTTTATCGATCAAGGATACCAATGAAATAGGAGTCTGGCAGATTAATGAGGCTAACTCGGTCAGTCTGTCAAATGCCTCTTCGGGTAATGTGTCCAGAATTTGATAACGATGCAGAGCCTCCAGCCGCTTATCTTCATTGATTGGATAAGGCATATTAGTTAATAATTGATCTAAAAGAGAATAAAGATACTGACCCAATCCACACAAGTTTTCAATATCTATTATTCGTTAATTTTTAAGTATTGTTACCATTTTTAACTACACAATTTATTTACCCTACGAGCCTCCTGTAACTTAAATAGTGGATTCAACGTAAGTATTAGCGCCCCTGCAACAAAATGTCACACAATACACTGACTATAAGCGCCTTATAATCACCCTCGCATAGTAAAAAAACGCTGATTCCAGGAGAGTCAGCGTTTTTAGTATCCTTTTTCCAGTCGTTCTCATCGACTTGGTAACAAATTAGATATAAATATAAATATTGAGTAACTTATTAATTATGCGGCTACAAACTTAGGCTCTTTTGCACAAGTTGTTCGCCCATAGTAAAACCTCCCTAAAAATTCCTGAGGATACGTATGCGTATATTATAGATACCAATGCCCATCTACCGAGTGGTATGGCTGAGATACACCAATTTAGTTACTAAGGCTTGGCTTTAAGAGAGGTACTCCCCTTAGAATGATGGGGTTATTTTAAAATTAAAAAAGTAACATATAACATTTTTTCATATACCATTTTTACATCTTGATTGACATATAACCTTAAAATTGTAAGTAGCGACACCATAAAATAGTTTTATACAATTAAAATTTAACAATAAACTTCCAAATACGCATACATATAGTATATAATTTATATTTGTCAATAAAACCTAACCTATTGTTACTATAAGATCATGAATATATTATTGAGTGACGAAGAAATGATTCGTCATCACTTGCCTCATCAACCCAGTGAATGCTTTGAAACACTTTATACACGCTACGTAAGTAAAGTGTATAAGCAGTGCTTATCGATGACTAAAGACAGTGAGCAGGCACAGGATTTCACCCAGGATATCTTTTTGAAGGTATTTAACAAACTGGATGCCTTTCAGCAGCGGTCAAGCTTTTCTACCTGGATATATGCAATTGCATACAATTACTGCGCAGATCAGCTTCGTCTGGCAAAACGACTTCCAACCGTAACACTAGGCGACAGTATGGAACAAGCCTGGGATGGCCCGACCGAGACGTCTGTTCATGATGATATGTTGCAGCGCGTAGCCCAAGCTATGGAACGCCTTACTGTGGAAGAGCAAAGCCTCTTGAGACTGAAATACGAAGATGGATTAAGTAACGAAGAGATTGCTAGCTTATATAATATCAAGCTTAGCGCTGTAAAAATGAGGCTTAAACGTAGTCGCGAACGAGTTCAGCGATTATATAGCTACTCATTGCAAGCTTAACCAACGTCATAGATCAACTGAATACGAGCGTAGGACAGCCTGGTCACTTGACCAGGCTGTTTTTATAGTATCCCATGTGTACGCTAAAAAGCGAAGCCATAGGTAGATCGATTTAATGAAAAATCAACTCTTTGCGGATACAAGACCAGCGCCGACGGGAAATAGGCAGGGCCTGCCCTGTAGCCAGATGAACAAATACACCCGCTGGTGTAAACTCAACCCGATCTATAAACTGACGATTAACCATATAATGACGATGTAACCGAATAAACCAGGTCGATGGGAGTTTAGCTTCGACTCGTTTAAGCGTGTAGGAAACTAATACTCGCTGGCCATTCGTCCAGTGCAGCCAGGTATAATTCTCTTCGCCTTTCAGATAAACTAAATCGGCGACAGCCAGCCACTGCGCTCCGCGCTCAGAATTGTACACGCGCATGGGAGGCCAGCAATGTAACTCCGATGAATTCACTGCTGAAGAGTCGAAACGGAAGGTCATTAGCAAAAGACAAATTTAATACCACGGATATTAACCAACTGTATAACAAGCGAATACACTCTATAAATAATCATTATCACTGAACTCCACTATCGCCTTGCAAAATGGGATCTACTAGTATCTGCATTTGTCCATCATCTATATAATTGTATAAATATATCCACCCAGACGCAATAATAAACAAATTATATAAACATAAGCATTATCGGTAACAAAAATTAATTGTTTATTGAATCTTGTTCTTGTCAAGCTACAGGTCAGTCGGTTCACCTATTAGCTCGCGGTCATAGAGTTCATATAAACCTTACCTACCGATTCATTCGTTGTATAGTAGCGCTATGTGATTTAGCAATCGGCCATTGAGATTCAACCAAACAAGCTTACTTTCATGACGAGGCTCAGCTGGTCAGGGCCGACATCAGTACAACAAAACAGACTAGTTATGAACTACTATAACTCGATCATCGACACGATTGGGAATACCCCTCTCGTAAAACTGAATAAAGTGACAAAGGGAATTCGAGGCACTGTTCTGGCCAAAATCGAATACTTCAATCCCGGCAACTCAGTTAAAGATCGCATTGCTATTCGCATGATTGAAGATGCCGAAGCGCGGGGCATTATCAAACCGGGTGGCACAATCATTGAAGGTACGAGTGGGAATACAGGCATGGGGCTCGCCCTGGCGGCCATCGGCAAAGGGTATAAATGTATTTTTACGATGGCCGATAAACAGTCGAAAGAGAAGATTGACATCTTACGCGCTGTAGGGGCCGAGGTCGTCGTTTGCCCTACCAATGTTGCGCCCGATGACCCACGTTCGTATTATTCAGTTGCCAAACGGCTTAACCGGGATATTCCCAATTCGCTATATCCTAACCAATACGACAACCTGGCCAACACAGCGGCTCATTACGAAACTACTGGCCCCGAAATCTGGCGCGATACCGATGGCAAAATCACTCATTTTGCTGCCGGGGTGGGGACGGGCGGTACGATCTGCGGCACATCGAAATTTCTGAAAGAACAGAACCCAGCTATTGTCTCTATAGGTCTGGATACCTACGGCTCCGTCTTCAAAAAATATAAGGAAACGGGTATCTTCGATGAGGGTGAAATTTATCCGTACCTGACCGAAGGCATTGGCGAAGATATTCTTCCTAAAAATGTTGATTTTGATCTGATCGACCAGTTTGTGAAGGTTACAGACAAGGATGCAGCCATCATGACGCGTAGGCTGGCTCGTGAAGAAGGGCTATTTGTAGGCTGGTCATGTGGTACAGCCGTCCATGGTGCGTTGGAGTGGGCCAAAGATCATTTGACCGACGATGATGTACTGGTTATTCTTCTACCCGATCATGGCACTCGTTATCTGGCCAAGATTTACAACGATACGTGGATGAAAGATCATGGTTTTCTGGAAGATCGTGCATTCAAAACAGCCCGCGATATCATTCATCATAAAACTGGTGGGCCGACCGACCGACGTTCGCAGCTTACGACAATCGGCTCAGGGGTATCGGTTAGCCAGGCCATTCATGTGCTGAATCGGTACGGCATCTCGCAAATTCCGGTGACCGACGATACCGGACATATTGTGGGTAGTTTAACTGATTCAGCCATACTGAACAAGCTTATCGAAGACCCCACGGTGAAAGATCACCCCGTTAGTGAAGTGATGGATAAGCCCTTTAAATTCGTGGGGCTCGATAATACGATTGATGCCCTTTCTTCACTTATCGACCGCGATAATAAAGCCCTGCTCGTTCGGGATGAAAAAGAACAGGTCCATATTATCACACAGGCCGACTTGCTGGCCGCTATGACAAGCTAATCGATTTACGTAGATTGCATAAAATCATAAAGCCATGGTGACGGAAACAGCAACGCAGGAGCTGACAGCCCAACAGCCAATACCTTCCTACTTAATTTACGAAACCCTCAATGGACGCCCTCTTTATCGGAAAGGGTATAAGGAAGTATTAGCCAAACAAAAAACACCCGGCGAAATTATGGGTTGCAGTGACCTTCAAGCAATTATTGTATCGATTCTACACGCTTACATCTATAACCAGGCAAATCGGAAAGCCTACTGGATTGTTACGAACGAACCTGGCTTACACATCCAGATAGGCGATAATTTGTCTAACGATATTGCGGTTTACGAGAAAGAGAAGGTGACCGTGAAAGGCAAATTTTTCGATGTAGCCCCAAAGGTCGTCGTCGAAGTAGACATTAAAATTGACCTGGAAGCCTTTCCGGCCCGAGAGCAGGACTATATATATGAAAAGACCCAGGCCATGCTTGATTTCGGCACCGAACGGGTTATCTGGATTACGACAAAATCGCGTAAAATTTTTGTGGCTACGAAAGGCGAAAGCTGGCTTACTTTAAACTGGGATGCCACCGTTCCGGTGCTGGATACTGTAACCCTCAATGTAGCCAATCTGCTCACCGAAGAAGGAGTGATATGAATGTAGGTATAATGTAGGATGTAGGATGTATGTACTAACAAAATACATCATACACCCTACATTATACATACACCTGTAACTTATCGCCGGTTGTCACTACCATCCATCATGCTCAGATAGCTTAGATAACGGCTTTCTGCTATTTCGCCTTCGGCAACGGCGTCTTTAATGGAACAGCCTGGCTCGTTGATATGCAGGCAGTTATGAAACCGACACTGGTTTAGCCGATCGCGCATTTCAGGGAAATAATGACTTATCTCCTCTTTTTCCGTATCGATCAGCCCCAATTCCTTAATACCCGGCGTATCAATGATAAATGTATCGGGCGCTAGCTCAAACATCTCGGCGAAGGTTGTCGTATGAACCCCTTTATTGGCAAAAGTCGATACCTCGTTAGTACGCAGGTTGAGATTAGGGGCGATGGCGTTTACGAGCGACGATTTCCCAACCCCCGAATGCCCTGACAGAAGCGTTACTTTGTGATCGAGCAGTTGCCGAAACGCATCAACACCTTCTCCTTCGGTAGCCGACGTAGCCAGACACTGATAGCCAATCTGCTCATACATGTCCATAATCTCCTGCTGATAAGCCAGTCCGTCGTCGTTCAGGATATCTGTTTTGTTGAAAACAAGGGTGGTCGGAATACGAAACGACTCTGCCGACACCAGAAAACGATCAATAAACCCCAAGGAGGTTCGGGGTAACGTCAATGTTGCCAGTAATACAGCCTGATCAAGGTTGGCGGCCAGAATATGCCCATGTGCCGTTTTATGGACCGACTGCCGGATTATATAATTTTCGCGGGGCGAAATGTCGGTAATGAGAGCCGTATTTTCGGCTTCATCTTCCACCTCAAAGGTTACTTTATCCCCAACAGCAATCGGATTCGTAACCTTAAGACCTTTAATCTTGAATTTACCCTTCAGCCGCCCCTGATAAACGTGGCCGTCGATAGCACGAATATCGTACCAAGAACCTGTAGAGCGAATTATTAATCCGTGTTGCAAAATGTAAAGAGCGAAAGAGTGAATGAGTGAAAGAGTGAATAGCTGAAAGGCGATGTTTGGATTTCGCTCTTTCAGCTATTCACTCTTTCACGCTTTATTTGTTCTACCACCTGCATAACCTTTGCCGTTGCGCCAATGTTCCGTTGCACATATTGCCGACTGATTTGGGCGGCTTCTGTCGGATTGCCGTATTGCCGGGAGAATGCTGTCATTAGTTCAGTTGTCGTGCTAACCGGGAAAGCAGCCCCTTCGGCTACTAAATCGACAGCCTCCTGGTATTTACTATACTCAGGGCCAAAAAAGAGAGGCATACCAAACGTAGCCGCTTCCAGGATGTTATGCAGGCCCTGCTTGAAAGCACCGCCAATAAACGCAAATTCGCCGTACTGATACAAAGAAGAAAGCATACCCACGTTGTCGATGAAAAGGATTTCGGCTCGCGAAGCATCAGCAGCATTTGCCTGCGAAAAACGGATCGACGATTTTTTCAGTAAAGTACGCCAATGCTCAATTTCGGCTTCCAGAATCTCATGCGGGGCAATTATTGCTTTTAAGGGTTTATCGAATGCATTCAGAAAGGGAATGATAACATGCATATCCTCAGGCCAGGCACTCCCTACGACCAGAACTGGTTGATTATCCTTAAAACGTTGAGCCAGGGGAATTTCCTGCTTCGCTGCGGCTACCTGCGCCACCCGATCAAAGCGTGTATCGCCCGCCAGCGTACTGTGCTTCAGATCAAGTTGTTTTAACAAATCCAGCGACTCCTGATTCTGTACCAGAATATGATCGAAGTATCGAAGCAGGGACCGATAAAAACCGCCATACGGTTTAAAAAAAAGCTGGTCAGGTCTGAAAATCGCAGAAAATGAAATGGTTGGTACAGCCGCCTGGTTCAGTTCCCGAAGGTAGTTATACCAGAACTCGTATTTGATAAAAAACGCCAGTTGAGGCATTACGATCTGTATAAACTGACGGGCGTTTGCTGGTGTATCGGCTGGCAGGTACAGGATATAATCGGCACCATCATAGTTTTTTCGTACCTCATAGCCAGAAGGCGAAAAGAACGTCAACAGGATTTTATAAGCCGGATAGGTTTTCCGAAACGCTTCCATGACGGGCCGTCCTTGCTCAAACTCACCCAGCGAAGCAGCATGAAACCAAACAATGGGGCTTGTGTTACCAGCCAGCATTACCGTCAGCTTCTCGGCCCAATCACGCCGACCTTCGTTCCACTGACGTGCTTTAGGATTGAAACGAGCAGCCAACTTCACGAGTTGCTGAAAAACAAGAATACCTGCGTTATAAAGTCCCGAAAACAAGCTAATATGCGGTTGATTACACAAACAAAGCTACGAACTACTACGCAAACCACCTGTTATGAACGCCTACGACACATTGACCGACGCGCTGGAAGGACTCCGTCAGCAAGGATTTACGAAAGATTACAATCTAAAACCCGATTGTTTGTATTGCCAGTCGGATAGTATCGAGTTACAACCCGCCGACTTCGACATTGTGGAGGTTTACCGCTTTGAAGGCATGACCGACCCAGGCGACGAGACGGTTCTTTATGCCATCGAAGCCCAAAATGGCGATAAAGGCACATTAGTTGATGCATATGGCACATACGCAGAAGCCATCTCTCCTGAAATGGCCGAAAAGTTGCGATACACCCCCGATAATTAGCGAACTTTTAAATTAATATATTAATTTTATATCAACAGAATGCATGTTGATACAATGAATTGGAATAAGTTAACAAGTGAAGCTCAGCTTGATACAATCAAAGAGGAATCGGTTAAGCGTCCAGTAATGATTTTCAAACATAGTACCAGTTGCTCCATCAGCCACATGGCACTCAGTCGTATGGAACGCAACTGGAACGACCAGCTCGGGGTGAAGGCCTACTATCTTGATTTGCTGGCCAACAAACCTCTCTCTAATAAAATAGAGCATGATTTCGGGGTTGAACACGAGTCACCACAAGTATTGCTGATCAAGAACGGCACTTGTATTTATGATGCCTCGCATATGTCAATCTCTTTTGCCGGATTGCAGCAGGCGGTTTAACAAAGTATTAGGAGCGAGGAGTTAGGAGTGAGAATGGCTGACGCGTACTGTTTTGCTTACACGTCAGTCATTCTCACCCCTAACTCCTCGCTACTAATACTGAAATTTATCCTTTCATCGTAATCCGGGCCCGGTGACATACTCCGCCAATGGGTGGATTAAACTTTGAAACGCTTACTTCAACAGTTTCCAAACTGTTGTAGCGAGTTCGTATTTCCTGAATAATCTGGTGCGCAATATGTTCGAGTAACCGCGCTGGTTGCTTCATTACATCGGCTGTAATCCGGTACAAATCTTCGTAACTAACCGTATCACTCAGCCGATCCCGACGCGCTGCTTCCGAAAAATCGGTTGTTACGAGTATGTCAACGGAGTATTTATTACCAATCTTCTGTTCTTCGTCGTAAAATCCGTGATAGGAGAAAAATTCAAGTCCTTCTAACGCAATTGTTCCCATTGTATAGCGCGAGTCGAAAACCCGCATAGTTCGTGACGGGCCTTAGCCGCTATGCATTAAATCTGGTCGAAGAATGAGCCACCTTTTTTTACAGGGGCTTCTTCGGAGGCTTCTGGCTCTGGAGTTGAGGCTTCTTCCAGAACAGACTCCGGCACGGCGGTATGGGCATGCTCTGACTGAGTTTCCTGAATAGCATCATCCAGCTTTTCCAGGGTATCTTTATCATCAGGAATCGCTTCAGGAATTGACGCTTCCCGCTCAACAAGGGCCGGCAATTCGGTTGCATCTGCATGACTGATCGGCTCCGTCTTCACATCGTCTGATGCTTCGGTAGCGGCTTTACCATCAGCCAACTTTGTTTCTTCTTTAATCTGATTCGATACCTCGTCGATTTTACCTTTCAGATTCTGTTTGCTGAACTTCTTCTCAAATCGGTCTACGCTATCCACTGCATTACTGGCTAATAGCCGGATCTGAGACGCCAGATTCTCTTTATACCCTTCGAGGGCTTTAAAGTCATGCTCCAGCGATTTCAGATCGTTAAGTATGTTATCTTTCAGATATCGGGCCTGGTTTTCGGCGTCCTGAACCATCAATGCCGACCGTTTACGAGCATCGGCAATGATCTCGTCGGCCTTTTGTTTGGCTTCGGCAATATATTTTTCTCCTGCTTTATTAGCCTGTTCGGTAATATTGGCACTGTTTTCCTCGGCGGTCTTCAAGGTTCGAAAAAGAGTCATCTCGATCTCCTTGAGTTTACCTAGCTCTTTTTCAGCTAACTCGAGCTGCATTTTAAGCATTTTATATTCCCCCGTTACACGTTCCCATTCCTGAGATAACGAAACCAAAAAGGCGTCAACGTCTTCGGGTCTATAACCGCGCAACCCTTTCTCAAATGTGTGCTGCCGGATTTCGATGGGCGTAATTTTCATTGGTGCGCTACGATTTTAGAATTTATTGATACCAATAAGGGTGAAATAACAGCCATTCCACGTATTTTACAAAAAATAGCCTGAAAAATAGGAGATTCCTATTTAACCGATAGCTATTCAGACAATTTCCATACCGAAATTGTACGGTCATCGCTGCCCGATATGAGTTGATTCGAATCGACCCATAAGAGCTTATTGACTGATGTACCATGACCTGCATGACGAGCCCGGTCAACCACTTTCAATAGCCGATACGTTTCGGCATTCCAGATCTTAATAGACTTATCCATGCTTGCTGTAGCCAGATACCGGCCGTCGGGGCTGAACAATAGATGGTTGATCGCAAACATATGGGCAACAACGGTATGCAATAAAGTGTATCCATTCTCTACATCCCATACCTTCAGATGGGCATCGCGCCCAGCTGTGAGCAGATACCGAAAATCGGGCGAATAAGCGATCGTGAATACCGAGTTGGTATGACCTGAAATCGTTTGCTTGAGTTCATATGTTTCCAGATCGAAAATACGAATGCTATGATCGCTGTAGCCTACGGCGAACTCCCGCTCCACCGGATTTACGGCAATACACCGCGCCGATTGACCAGAGGCTTTCAGGTGTTTCCGCACTACGAACTGATTGGCATCCAGCACAATCACGACGCCATCGGAAAGAGCAACAAAGGCGTCCTGCTTATAAAGCTTGATGTCGAAGATAGCAGCCGATGTGATTTTTAGGGAATGTACCTGCTGTTTCTGAGCGGGGTCGATCCAGTGGATTCCCTCATAATTCTGCCCAACCCATAGCAAACCTGTTGTCGGCTGAAAAGCCAGTGCATACACAGATGCCGGTACATTTGCTACTAGTCGTCCCAGATCGGGTCGATCCAGTTGCCATTCGACAATTTGCCCATCGCCCCCCGCCGAAAAAAACCGATTCGGGTCCGAAGCCTGTTCGAGTGTGTAAACGCAGTCGCGATGACCGCCGAAGGTATCAATCTTTTCTACGATCACTTTGTAACAAAATTTTGGTCTGACGATCAACGATTCAGGCCCCTAACCATCAAACTGGTGAATCAAAGGTCGTAAACCTTTCTTTTTGTCCAGCTACTTCCGACTTTTGATTTGTGACTTTTCAGATAAACATAAACAGCGACTGCATCGCCACCCTCAGAGCGATCACAGAGGATGAGCCAGCGCTTAGGGCCAAACTGCCACTTACGGTTGTGGAAGAGAGTGAGCTGGCCAGTATTACCCATCCCGCTCAACGAGTAGAATGGCTGGCCTGCCGCGTGGCTATTCAGCAATTGACCGAATCTCAGGGCTTATTGTATGCTGGCCTGCAAAAAGACGAGTATGGAAAACCGCACCTAATCGGGTCCCCCTGGCATATTTCCCTATCACATACTAGCGGTTGGGCGGCCGCTATTTTGCACCGGTCACGACCTGTGGGTATTGATATTGAACCGATTCGGGAGCAGTTTACGCGCGTTGTTCCCCGCGTTTTATCGACTGACGAGATTGTGCATGCCGCCGGAGATCCGCATCGGCTGGCGGTATACTGGTGCGCTAAAGAGGCTCTGTATAAACTCTACGGCAAACGGCAACTCACCTTTCGGGAGCATCTGCACGTTGAGCCATTCACCGACGACGCCAGCGAACTCACGGGTCATGTTCGCCTACCCGACCACGAAGAAGAACTAACTATCCGGTGCTTTAAAACCGGCCCCGGCTTGCTGGCAATTGCGTTTTAATGCATAATGGACAATGGATAATGAATAATTTCCTTCAGATGCAGTTTATCTATTGTTCATTATGCGTTATTCATTGTCCATTAAAATGTTACCGCTGCGTGTAATCGGATAAAGGCAATCCATCGCCATCGTCGCGAACGGCAGCCATAATTTTTTCGACCTCCTGCACCCGGTCCGTATCACCATTTTTTTCAAAGGCCAGCGTTAGGTTGCGCAGTACCCGCCGGACGATATCGGTGTTGGTACAGGGTTGATAAAAAGCATCCAGACGCTGAATATTCAACTGATCGATGTACTGGTCAATATCTTTCGTTGTAAACACCAGCCCCCGGTTAAACACATTGATGTAGAACTGTACCCCATTGGTTTTGTAGGTAAGTACAAATAAATTGGGCAGGTTCACGCCATACACCGGCAGATTCAGTCGACGGGCTATGAGCATATACAGCACACAAAGCGTGATGGGATTACCCCGTCGCGATTCGAGTACCTGATTGATCATCGAGTTGGCTGGCGAGTGAAAATGCTTTGTGTTAGGAGCAAATTTCAGTTTTGAGAAAAAGGCCGTATTCATCGCCTTGATTTGTTCGTCGGGATGCATATCGACTTTAAAATCGACCCACACATCGTAGAACAACTGCTCGACATCCTGCCGGAGTTTGGCCAATGACAGGTCAGGATACTGATAGGTGGCAACGATCCATAGCCCTTCCAGCAAATCCATGGCGCCACCGTTTTTCCAGTCACGCATCCGTTCCAGAACCGATTCATACTGAAGGTCATGAATCAACTCTTCAATCCGTTTTTGCAGAGTAGAGTTAAAACTTCCCTCCCATTCTGTTTCTAAAAGCGGAATCATTTGTCCCCCAATTTGCCGAATTCGCTGTTCGACATGCTCCACCACTTCCGGGTCTTCATCGTCCAGGAGCGAGATCAGGGCTTTCAATTCGTTGTCGTTCATTCGTTTATACCGCCTGAGAGAATAACCTCTCAATAAAAACTGCTTTCGTAAACCTCCTGAATATACTACTTTTGTCTGGTTTTACGAGTCGCTATGCTACTATAGCAACAAAATTTTCCTAAAAAACGGTTTGACTCCTACAGATAATTCCTCCAAAATTCTGGTTACCGGTGGCGCCGGTTTTATTGGCTCGCACACGGTTGTTTCGTTGGTTGAAGCTGGTTTTGAGCCGGTTATTGTCGACGACTTTTCGAACTCCGAACGATCAGCACTCGATGGTCTGCGGGCTATTCTGGGTCGAGATGTAACCTGCTACCCTGTCGACTGCAACGACGCAGCCGCCATGGACGATATCTTTCAGAAAGAAGCCCCACTGGGTGTCATCCATTTTGCCGCTTTCAAGGCTGTGGGTGAATCGGTGGCACAACCGCTGAAATATTACCGGAATAATCTCGACTCGTTAATGCTCCTGCTGGAGCTGATGCCTAAGCACAACATACGCAACTTCGTATTTTCGTCGTCGTGCACGGTATATGGTCAGCCTGAGCAGCTGCCTGTTACAGAAGCAACACCCCGGCTTCCGGCTCAATCTCCCTACGGCAATACCAAGTCCATCGGCGAAGATATTATTCGCGATGCAGTGCGGGCGCAAATACCGGTTAAAGCCTTTGCGCTTCGGTATTTCAATCCGATCGGTGCTCATCCATCGGCCGAAATCGGTGAATTGCCCCTTGGTGTTCCGGCCAATCTGGTTCCATTCATCACCCAAACTGCCGCTGGTATTCGCTCTAGTCTGACGGTGTACGGTTCCGATTACAACACACCCGATGGTACGTGTATCCGCGACTATATTGATGTAATGGATCTGGCGGATGCTCACGTACAGGCGCTTCGAAAACTGATCGAAAGTGACGAAACGGCAAGCTACGACGTCATTAACATCGGTACAGGACGCGGAGAAACCGTTCTGAACGTAATCAAAACGTTTGAAGAGGCCACTGGCATGAAGCTAAACTATATACTGGGACCACGTCGGCCCGGCGATGTAGAACAGGTATATGCCGATGTATCGAAAGCGAATCAGGTATTAGGCTGGACCGCCAGACGCTCTCTGGCCGACTCGTTACGCGATGCCTGGCGCTGGCAGCAAAAGATTAGTTAAAACGGTAAGCTGAAGCTTATAAACCAAACTAAAATGAAACTTCTAATTACCGGCGGAGCCGGCTTTATCGGGTCGCATGTGGTGCGCCTGTTCGTAACGAAATACCCGGAGTACCAGATTTATAACCTCGATGCGCTAACCTACGCCGGTAACCTGGCAAACCTGACCGACATCGAAAACGCGCCAAACTACACATTTGTAAAAGGCGACATTACCGATGCCAAATTCCTGGAGGATATGTTTGCCGAAATGGGATTCGATGGGGTTATTCACCTGGCAGCCGAGTCGCACGTTGACCGTTCCATCACCGATCCCATGTCATTTGTTATGACCAATGTAGTTGGTACGGTAAACCTGCTCAATGCCGCTAAAAATAGCTGGAAAGGCAATTTTGAAGGCAAGCGGTTCTACCACGTTTCGACCGACGAAGTGTATGGCTCGCTGCACAACCCGGAAGATTTCTTTACGGAAGAAACACCGTACGATCCGCAGTCGCCTTATTCAGCCTCCAAAGCCGCTTCGGATCATTTTGTACGGGCTTACGGAAATACGTATAAACTGCCCGTTGTTTTGACCAACTGCTCGAACAACTACGGCCCCAACCACTTCCCCGAAAAGTTGATTCCGTTGATGATTCATAACATTCGGAACAACAAACCGCTACCTGTCTACGGTAAAGGAGAAAACGTTCGCGACTGGCTATTCGTGGTTGACCATGCTCGTGCTATCGATACCGTTTTCCACAAAGGGACGCTGGGCGAAACCTATAACATCGGCGGATTTAACGAATGGAAAAATATTGATCTGGTGAATCTGCTTTGCCAGATTATGGACCGCAAACTAGGTCGTGAAGAAGGTACATCGGCCAAACTGATTACCTACGTCACCGACCGGGCTGGTCATGACCTGCGTTATGCCATCGACGCCCATAAAATCATGAACGAACTCGGCTGGCAACCTTCGCTTCAGTTTGAAGAAGGTCTCGAAAAAACCGTTGATTGGTTCCTGGCCAATCAGGAGTGGCTGGACAATGTTACGTCCGGCGCTTATCAGAGTTATTATCAGGGAATGTACTCAAACAGATAACAGGAGTTAGGAGCGAGAAGCGAGGAGTGAGAATTCATCCGGTCGCATTTAGCTTGCGCCAGCCATGCTCACTCCTCGCTCCTCGCTCCTCGCTCCTTTCAAAAATATGAAAGGAATCATCCTAGCCGGGGGCTCCGGCACCCGCCTTCATCCGCTAACACTGGCCGTATCGAAGCAATTGATGCCGGTATACGATAAGCCGATGATTTATTACCCTCTGTCTATTCTGATGCTGGCAGGCATTCGGGAAATTTTGATTATTTCAACCCCGCACGACCTGCCTCATTTTGAAAAACTGCTTGGCGATGGCGAACGCCTGGGTTGTAAATTCACGTACGCCGTTCAGCCTAGTCCTGATGGACTGGCCCAGGCTTTTATTATTGGCGAAGAATTTATCGGAAACGACAAAGTTGCCCTGGTGCTGGGCGACAATATTTTTTACGGCTCAGGCCTGTCGAAACTCCTTCAGGCGAACAATGATCCTGATGGCGGTGTGGTGTACGCTTATCAGGTACATGACCCCGAACGCTATGGCGTCGTTGAATTTGATGAAGCCTTCAACGTTCTGTCGATTGAAGAAAAACCGACCAAGCCAAAATCAAACTACGCGGTACCAGGTCTGTACTTCTACGACAACGAGGTTGTGGATATTGCCAAAAACATCAAACCATCGCCCCGTGGTGAACTCGAAATTACGGACGTAAACCGGGTTTATCTGGAACGCGGCAAGCTGAAAGTAGGGGTTCTGGACCGTGGGACAGCCTGGCTCGATACAGGTACGTTCGAATCGTTGATCCAGGCGGGCCAGTTTGTTCACGTCATCGAAGAACGGCAAGGGTTGAAAATCGGCTGCCCCGAAGAAATTGCCTACCGGATGAAATTTATTGATGCCGATCAGCTAGCTAAGATCGCTCAGCCCCTTGTCAAAAGTGGGTATGGAGCGTATCTCCTGAATCTGCTGAAGTAAAACTTTTGTCACTCCAACTGGAGGAAGGAATCTTAATTGATTCATAAATCAAGCTTGAGATTTCTCGTTCCTCGAAATGACAAAGCTTTGTAACAAAGAAGCCGGTCCTAATGAGACCGGCTTCTTTATGAATCTATCACAAAATCTTGAAATTCAGCTTAAGCAGTCAAATTCCGCAGGGCCGCCGGAGCGGTTCAGACGGCAAAGCTTTCGCCACAGCCGCAGGTGCGAGTTGCATTCGGGTTTTTGAACTGGAATCCTTTACCATTCAGACCATCCGAAAAATCAAGCTCAGTACCCGCCAGATACAACAGGCTTTTGCGATCAACCAGAATTTTAATGCCTTTATCCTCAACAACATGGTCGGTAGGCTGCTGGGTCGCATCGAACTGAAGATCATACATCAGGCCCGAACACCCGCCCCCCTGCACAGCTACCCGAATAGAATACTCGTCAGCCAGACCATCTTTCTGACGCAGTTCAATAATTTTATTTTTAGCGATGTCTGATACCGTAACCATTGTCAGGAATGTACAATGAATAATGTATAATTGAATTGGCAATACAATCGTAGGTTTGCAGTGCCATCTAATTAACTTTTACCGTATTGGAAAAGTTTCCTGATCACAGCCTTCATTATACATCGTGCATTAACCACTGTTCATTCTGTGTATGTTTACCAACGTCGAACATATCGGCATCGCCGTTCGTGATATCGCTACGTCAAACGAACTCTTTACCAAACTGCTTAATGTAGCTCCCTACAAATCCGAAGCAGTTGCCTCCGAAGGCGTAACCACCTCGTTCTTTCGAGTAAATGAGACGAAAATCGAGCTTCTCGAAGCAACGAATCCCGATAGCCCCATTGCCAGATTTCTGGAGAAGAAAGGCGAAGGCATTCATCACATCGCCTTTGAAGTCGATGATATTCTGTCGGAAATGGAGCGGCTAAAAGCCGACGGGTTTACGTTATTGAATGAAGTTCCCAAGCGCGGAGCCGACAACAAATTAGTGTGTTTCCTGCATCCTAAAGGCACCAACGGTGTGCTGATCGAACTATGCCAGGAGATAAAGGAGTCTAAAGAATGAAAAAAAACAGTATTGAATTTCTGATTGGTTTACTGGCCCTGGTGGCTACTTCTGCCTGCTCGCAATCGCCCGGTTATTTAGCTCGGTATACCCAGCCGGGCGTCGACGTTCAAAACTACGCCTTTTCGCTTACCCTAAGTGATTCGACCAACCTCATCCGTGGCGAAACGACCATCCGGTTTACCCGTGCCGACGACCGACAAACCGTCTGGTTCGACCTGATTGGCGGTAAATCGGATACCTTACAAACAGGCATGACGGTTCGATCGGTAACACTGGCCGATGGAAAACCAGCTCCTTTTAACCAACGAAATGACAAAGTATTTATCAATCTGCCCGCTCAGCCCAATCAGGCAACTGAACTAACCATTCGCTACGACGGAACGCCGAAACAGGGGTTGATTATCAGCCGGAACAAATTTGGCGACCGCACTTTCTTCGGTGACAACTGGCCCAACAACGCCCGAAATTACTTACCCGTTGTTGACCATCCGTCCGATAAAGCTACCTGCTCGTTTGCCGTAAATGCCCCAGCAACCTACCGGGTTATTGCCAATGGCAAGTTTATGGGCGAAAGCAGCCTGCCCAATGCGCGTAAACTCACCCGCTGGCAGGAAAACACGCCTATTCCAACCAAAGTGATGGTGATTGGTGCCGCCCGGTTTGTGGTGGATGAAGTAGGCTCAATCAATGGGGTTCCGGTGCAAAGCTGGCTGTACCCCAACGATAGCCAGAAAGGGTTTGTCGATTACCGTCCCGCCAAGGAAATCCTGCAATATTTCATCGACCGGATTGGCCCGTATTCGTATGAGAAGCTGGCGAATGTAGAATCGACCACCATTTTTGGAGGCATGGAAAACGCAAGCTGCATTTTCTACAACGAGAAAATAATTGTAGGGCATAAAGATTCGGATGTGGAAGCGCTGCTGGCACACGAAATCGCCCATCAGTGGTTCGGTAACTCAGCTACTGAATCCGACTGGTCGCAGTTGTGGCTAAGTGAGGGGTTCGCTACGTATTTCTCCGCCCTCTATCTGGAACATGCCTACGGCAAAGACACGCTCAACGCTGTTCTGAACCAGAATAAAGGGCAGATTTTTCGCTTTTCGGCTTTAAAACCCAAAGGCACCATTGTCGACTCGACGGCCTCAAACCTGATGGATTTACTGAATCCGAATTCGTACCAGAAAGGCGGCTGGGTGCTGCACATGCTTCGGCATGAATTGGGCGACGATGTATTCTGGAAAGGCATTCGGGCTTATTATACCGCTTACCGGAACCGCAACGCCCAATCCAGCGATTTACAGGCAATCATGGAAAAAGAATCGGGCAAAAAACTGGGGCAGTTCTTCCAGCAATGGCTTTACCAACCCGGCTTCCCCGAAATCGTTTGGAGTTCCCGTTATGATGCGACTAAAAAATCGCTGGTCATCGACGTTCGGCAGGCACAACGAACGGGGCATCTGTTTACCATTCCGCTTACGTTCAGCCTTCGCGACAATCGCGGACGTGAACTAAGTCGCTCATCTAAGCTAACCCTCTCAGAGCAAACCCAGACATACACGATTCCGGCAGCGACCAAACCCGCCACCGTCGTCATCGACCCCGACAATACCGTATTGATGCGCAGTACCCAAATGGGCAACTAATTCGTTATTTTGCGCCTAACTAACCGCTTTACTACCATGCTCAAGCGCATTTCCATTCAGAATTTCAAAAGCCTGAAAGACGTCACCCTCGACCTTCAAAAAGTCAACCTCCTCATCGGCCCGAACAACTCAGGCAAAACCAATTTTTTGAAGGCGCTGGAGTATATGGCTAAAGAAAATACGAATCAACAGGAGCCGGAATACGAGCGCTTACTTTTCAAACATCATCAAAGTGATCTCATCGCTATTGAATTATTTTACACTCATGACAAAGAGTATAACGTTCAAACAATATTTAGCTGTCAGGTAGGAAGTAATGCTCAAATTGAGCGATCAAAGGATTTGATACAGCATGGTCGAAGGTCAAATGGGACAAAACTTCACTATAATCCAGATGAATTAAAACAAAGGCTAAACCCTTTAATTATTTACAAACCAGACCCTAATAAATTAGTACAGCCAGCGGATTTTTCTGCCGATGAAATAGAGTTAAAAGGCGATTGCTCAAATCTCATTCCTTTCCTTTTTTATTTAAATACGAACTACAAACGGGCTTATCAAAAAATAGAAAAGGATTTAGATAGATGTGTTCAGGACATAATAAGCTTTAGTACACCACCTGTTAAAATTGGAAAAGATAGTAAACTTGGATTGAAATTTTTCGGCAAACAGGATGAAGAATACTGGGCAGAAGATGTGTCAGAAGGTGTACTTTATTTTTTAGCTCTACTTACCATTATCAACCAACCCAATCCACCAAAACTTTTGCTCCTTGAAGAGCCCGAAAAAGGGATTCATCCACGACGAATAGAAGAGGTCATCAACTTTATTTTCGGGTTAGCTGACGATAAAGATATTCAGGTAATTATGACGACTCATAGCCCGGCCGTTGTCGATATGTTTAAAGATATGCCGGAGTCCGTTTTTATTTTCGATAAAGATGAAGAAGGAGCCACGCACGTAAAAAATCTTCAACGTGATATTATTGAACCAGAAACGGCCGAAAGCGAAAAAGCGGGCTTTGATCCTCCTCAATACCTCAATGGCTTAGGGGAAGCCTGGAAAGTTGGATTTATAGGCGGTATACCTCGATGAATCAAGTAATTAGCTATGGCATTTTGTGCGAAGACAGAGCACATAAAAATTTCATTGAGCATTACCTCAACCAATGCCATCCAAACGTATTCCAACAAAATGACTCGTTTGGCTGGCAAATCAAAGCGTCAAATGCTAAAGAAGTAGAAGATGCCCTGCCCGATGCATCCCGACAAGCATTCACCAAATTCAACTTAGATATTCTATTTGTTGGTCGGGATGCCGACTCCGTAGAAATCAGGCAAATCGACGCATTAAAGGTAAAATTAACGACACTCTGCCGGGCGCATTCTAGAGTAATATTCATGATCCCTGTCCAATGTATTGAACACTGGTTGCTTTACCTTCAATGGCGCCAGCAAAACACAGGGTCAACTAAAAATGAGCCGTTGGATCACATTGCACGACATGAAGCTAAAGCAAAAATATACGGAGGCAAACTTCGGGTTGAAAAACAGCTTGAAAAAGCGAATGAAATCTTAGTTGATTTAGCTGCCGACTGGCTCGAATCTCGCTCTGGCAGTTTCAAGCATTTCCACAAACAGGTCGTTGCATTTCTTGACAACTATACCCGTTAAAACAAACCCGTTTCGCTATTTGTCTTTATTTACAGGCCTTTACTGAGGTTGGTACCCAAAAGAAAACAGGATGCAGTAGGTCAGCTTGCTCGCTGTAACTGACGTGTGGCAGGAAACTATAGGTTGTCAACTCTATGCGGGAAATCTGGTCTATTTCAAAAAACTGCCATCGGCTGTTGGTTCGTGACACACAAGCCCGATCGCGGCAGTAACCATACAGAGTCAGTTTTCTGGAACCTTGCCTGGATAGCCCCAATTGGTACGGCTCCAACGTTCGCCAGGCTCCCTGAACGTTGATTTGAATGACGCGTTGATCCAAAATGGCCGATTCGATCGTAAAAAAGAGACTTTTCTGAAGTGTAGAGTTTTCCATCATAACGTTGTAGCATGCAGTTCCCAGCGAATCATGCTGGTTCGTACATATAACGTGCCAGTTTATTGGTTTGGCAATTGCATTCCCGTAGGTTACACACTTTTTACCAAGCTAAAATCCTTACTGTAAGATGCTGGTAATGAGTATTGTCTTATCTTGTTGGATAAACATTATTTACAACCTGCACTTCCTCATGAACTACCATTCTTCGGCGCTCACCGATCGGCGCTTATCCCTACGCTTTAGTAGCATCGTCGTTTATATTGTCTGTGCCCTATGGGTCACGTCTCCGGTATTGGCCCAGGCAGATACGGATATTTTTCTGGTCGATATGACAACATCGCCACTCAAAGTGGGCACTCCGCAGAATATTACCCAGCGAAAAGGGTATGACAATCAGCCGTCTTTTTCGCCAGATGGAAAAAGTCTGTTGTATACGTCCATGCAGGCAGACGGACAAACCGACATCTACCGATATACGCTCGACTCCAAAACGACTACCCAACTGACCCGAACTCCCGAGGGCGAATACTCACCAACCATAACCCCTGACCGAGCCTATTTCTCCGTCATTCGTGTTGAAGGTGATAAAACGCAGCGGTTGTGGAAATTCCCGTTGTCAGGTGCTGGCGAACCTACGCTGGTGCTCCCAGCGGTAAAGCCGGTTGGTTATCATTGCTGGCTGGATTCTGACTGGCTGGCGCTGTTTATTCTAGGGTCGCCCAATTCGCTTCAACTGGCGAAAGTAAGTACAGGCGATACCATTCGGGTAGCTGCCAGCATTGGCCGAACACTGCTAAAAATTCCAGGGAAGCAGGTGTTAAGCTACGTTCATAAACAGGATGCTACCCATTGGGAAATACGACAGCTTGACCTGAAAACACGAACGTCAACGGGTATCGTACCAACCCTGGAAGGCAGTGAAGATTTTATCTGGACACCCGATGGCCTGATTTTGATGGCCCGTGGGCCTGTATTGTATCAGTACAATCCCAACACTACTTCAGGCTGGCAGCCCGTTGCCGATTTTAGTTCAGCCGGTATCACTCAACTTACTCGATTAGCCATTGATCCTGCCGGTAAAAGGTTGGCTTTTGTCGCCCAGTAAGAAACTTCGAATGACTGAAAAATATAAAATGCTGGTCTGAGAGGAGCCAGCATTTTAGTTATTACTGCAACAATCAAGCCCATCGGTAGTTATGAAAAAGGCAAACACACTGGCTCTAAAAGAACCAGCGTGTTGCACTTTCCAACGGTGTTCTCTCAAACACCGTTGGAAGTAATTGCAATTTTTGGGCCGAATGTATTTATGCCTGAAGAGATGGAAATAAAATCTCAGGTGCCTACCTTCGTGCTATGAATCCCGATAGCGAATACCAGGACCTGATTAATTTCTTTTCGGGCCGCGACCTACCTACTGGCCCTCAGCACATTAACGAATTCAGCGTTTTTTTCAATCTATCCAGTGCGGTAAGCAACCGACTCAATCAGCTTAACAGCGACGTAGCCGCTACAAGAAAATCGGCCGCGCTCATGCTCACCGAAGTAAAACACTGGCTACAGAATCAAGGGTAACCAGCTTATCGGCTACGTTCACTTTTAGACACCGTTACTTCACCGGGAGGAGGTAATAGTGGAACACCCACTCGAAATCTGGACTCATCCTGGTATACAGTTACCGATGGCTGGTCGAGCAGCTTATATTTCGTCATACTATTCTGCAAACCAGTCTGATTCGAAGCCGCTGTAGCCGTTCGGAGTTGACGGTTATTCTCTACGTACAGTATCTTCTGCTCTGTATATACGCGAATAGTCAAAGGCCGATCAACCGAAATGATGTTGTGCCTGATGGCATTTTCGAACAGGAGTTGAAGGGTCAGCGGTGGAATAAGGCATAGCATAGTGTACTCATCTACAGCGATTTCCATAAAGATTCCATCACCAAATCGGGTCTTTAACAGATAAAAATACGATTTGATAAACCGGATTTCCTCAGCCAAAGGGCACAGAGATCGCTCATCCTGCCGAAGCAAATACCGATACACCGACGATAATTCGTCCAGAAACAGCTCGGCCTGCTGGGCATCGGTGGTTATAAGCGACGAAAGTGAATTCAGATTATTAAATAAAAAATGAGGGTTGATCTGCGTTTTTAGCGAATCGAGCTGGCTTTGTAAATTCACTTTTTTTAGCTCTTCGGCCTCTTCATAGGTTATTCGCCACCGCTGGTATAGATAAATTCCTTCGTAGACAGCCGCAATCTGAACGGTACCCACTACCGACACCAACGTATTAAAAAAATACGGCTTGAACTCAAACAATTCCGTTGAATGCCAGAGGCCTATCTGCTGATAAAACCAGGTCTGGGTAATGCGAATGAAACTGGCAAAGACAATAAACCAGCTGAGTTGATACAGTACCCGTTGCCAGGTCTGTGTTTGCTCGGGGTAACGTCGCCTGGAAAAAATGATACCCCAGCGGTTACTTTCCCAAACGACTACACTGCCCAGCACGAAAAAAAAGGGAATGCGCCAATCATCAGGATAAGGAACGTTGGTATATCCATACATAGCCCATTGGCCCACTAAAGCTAATAGTGGAACCCCCAGTATCCGCATCCATTTATCGCTCAGTGGCTGCATTCGGGCCTGACTATACTATTGGTAAATGTATACAAAAAGGACAGAGTAATGGGTACTTACCATGCCTCTGTCCTCGTTCCTTACCCGTCTGGTCGTACGCGCTTAAAAAGCGAGTATTGTTTTCTCAATAATGTCACACGCTTCGTGAAGCTGCTCTTCGTTGATCACGAGCGGTGGGGCAAATCGAATTTTATCGCCGTGCGTTGGCTTGGTCAGCAGGCCGTTGTCTTTCAGCTTCAAACAGATTTCCCAGGCGGTTTCGTCCCCGAATTCCGGGCGCTCGGAAATCACGATGGCGTTGAGTAGCCCTCTTCCCCGAACGGATTTTACGAGGTCGGTTTTTTGACTTAGCGCTGTCATACGCGCCCGGAACACTTCACCCATGGCAGTTGCATTTTCGGCCAGCTTCTCATCTTCAACGACCTGTAATGCCTCCATCGTAACGGCGCAGGCCAATGGATTGCCGCCGTATGTACTCCCATGTTCGCCCGGTTTGATGGTCAGCATGACCTCGTCAGACGTTAAAACAGCCGATACAGGCATCGTTCCACCCGACAGGGCTTTGCCCAGCACCAGCAAATCAGGTTTTACCCCCTCGTGGTCGCAGGCAATCCGCTTACCTGTTCGCCCGATACCCGTCTGGACTTCATCAGCAATAAACAGCACATTGTACTTGGTACACAGGTCGCGTACACCACGCAGATAGCCCTCGTCGGGCACCACTACACCCGCTTCACCCTGAATCGGCTCCACCATAAACCCGGCAATGTTCGGGTCACGTTTGAAGGTATCTTCTAGGGCGTTAAGGTCGTTATAGGGAATCACAATGTAGCCCGGCAGCAATGGACCGAAATCGTTGGTACTACTCGGATCGGTCGACGATGAAATAGCCGCCAGGGTTCGTCCCCAGAAGTTTCCAGCAGCATATACTGTTTTTGCCTGGTTCTGCGGAATCCCTTTCACTTTATACGCCCATTTGCGGGTCAGTTTCAGCGACGTTTCGCCCCCTTCGGCCCCGGAATTCATCATCAGAGCTTTGTCGTACCCAAAATAGTCGCAAAGGAATTTTTCGCAGATACCCGTCTGGTCGTTGTAGAACGCCCGCGAGGTTAGGGTAAGTCGTTGCGCCTGTTTGATCAGGGCATTGATAATCCGTGGGTGGCAATGCCCCTGACTGACGGCACTATACGCCGACAGAAAATCGAAATAACGCTTGTCCTCTACATCCCACACGAAGACACCTTCGCCCCGCGTCAATACCGCCGGGATAGGATGATAATTATGCGCGCCATAGTGCCATTCAAGTTCCATGGCTTTATCGGCGGGCGATGTCGGGGTGATTGGTTCAATCGTCATAGCTACAAACGGTTAAAGTGAAAACGTTGATGAAGGCTTTTTGGGCAGGTTGCAACTAAGCGGCTCTGTCGTCCGTTTCTTTCCAAAAATACACGGATTTAGGCAGACCCACAACCCCTATGCCTGTACAACCTACCAGGAAGAAAGTCCCTGATTTAGCCGACGACGATTATTACTATACGCCGGAAGGCTATCTCGTGTTTACAGCGGCCTATCACCTCAAACGGGGTTATTGTTGCCAGAATGGCTGCCGACATTGCCCCTATGGTTTCAAAAAAAAGAAGCAATGACTTGCAGATTATGAATTATTTAGCGAATTTTGCGCCCTCATACGGAAAACGAGTACGGTAATGGCCAGAGTTTGTCAAATCACAGGAAAGCGCACCCGCGTCGGAAACAACGTTTCTCACGCTAACAATAAAACCAAGCGTAAGTTTTATCCGAACCTGCAAAAGAAGCGGTTCTTTGTTGAATCGACGGGTGAGTGGATCACGCTGAAAGTGGCTACGTCCGCTATCAAGACCATCAACAAAAACGGTCTGGAAGCCACCATTCGCAAAGCAGCTCAGCGCGGTACGCTGACCGCTTAATTCGCTACGATCTTATCTATAAGCCTCTTCCGGTCAGGAGGAGGCTTTTTGTGTTTGTTCTATTGTCATTCACTAGTCATACCAGTCATTTGTTGCCGTTGCTTGTTTTCAGCGATAAGGCCCATAAATGATAAGGGAGGGCCAGTCATGTCAATCAAATGACCTACCCAATGAAACTTAATTTTGAAGACCTCATTGTATTTGAAAATGAGGACTATATACTCATTAATAAACCTCCGCACGTAGCTTCGCTCGATGAACGGACAACCGACCGGACGGGCATTAGCATTCTGCGAATGGCGAAGGAATACCATGCTGATGCGCAACTAGGCCATCGTCTGGACAAAGAGACGTCGGGGATTCTGGCGATTGCCAAGAACCCGGAAGCGTATCGCCATCTGGCCATGCAATTCGAACATCGGGAGGTGACCAAGCGCTACCATGCTGTTACGAACGGTGTACACAATTTCGATAACGTATCCGTTTATTTACCCATTTCACCCATCAAAGACGGTACAGCCGTGCGGATTGACCGGGAGAAGGGAAAAATTGCCGAAACGATTTTTAACACGTTACAGGCATTTCGGACAACAACGCTGGTAGAATGCATGCCCATCACGGGCCGGATGCACCAGATTCGGGTACACCTGATGTGCCTTAAGGCACCCATTGTTTTTGATGCTACTTATGGAGGAGAGCCTGTTTATCTGTCTGATGTGAAGCGTAAATTCAATCTGAAGCAGGGCACCGAAGAACAACCACTCATCCAACGAGTAGCGCTCCACGCCCATTCGCTGACCTTCGCTCTATTGAATGGCGAAGAGCAAACGTTTGTCGCGCCTTATCCAAAAGATTTCAATGTGCTGGTGAAGCAGTTGGAAAAGTTTGCCTGAAACAGAAGTTATAATGAAAAATGTATAATGTATAATGGACAATGAATCCATCTAGAAATGTTTGTCCATTATACATTATACATTTTTCATTATTCATTACCTAAATCTCCGTTCCTTCTTCGATGGGTTCAGGAATGTGGTGTCCCGACGAATCAAGCGGAGTTGGCCGGGGGCGCTTACGGTTAACAATATAGAATAAGGGCGGAATAATCAGCGGGGTAAAGAGCAATGTAGTCGTTAGCCCACCGATAATTACCGTAGCCAGTGGGCGCTGTACGTCGGAGCCGATACCACTCGAAATAGCGGCTGGCACCAGACCAATAATAGCCACGACCATAATGGCCATAATGGCCCGGAACTGTTCCTGAGCCGTGTCAATGGTAATTTCCATCAACGACTTCGGGTTATTCATCAGATTACGATTTAGGGCCGATACCAGCAGTACACCAGCCATTACCGAAATCCCAAAAATCGAAACAAAGCCCACTCCAGCCGAAACGTTGAAGTTATAGCCTCGCAGCAACAGAGCCCCAATACCACCCGCCAGCGCAAATAACAAACAGGTAAGCGTCAGGAAGGTATCCCGAACATTGCCGTAAAGCATAAACAGGAATAGGAAAACGACTACAATTGTCAACGGAATCGAGACGGCCAGTTGACCACCCGCCCGTTCCAGATTTTCGTACTGCCCTCCGTAAATAACACTGTAGCCTTCCGGGATTTTTACGTGTTCGCGAACCTTCTGGCTAATCTCCTTGACAAAACCGCCCTGATCGCGGCCCCGAATATTGGTTCGGACTGTCACCATGCGCTTGCCATTGATGCGGTAAATATTGGTTTGTCCCTGCACATACCGAATGTCGGCTAGTTCGTTCATGGGAATTAAGGCTCCCGAAGCCGATGGAACCTGAAGCAACCGGATGGCATCCATACTCCCACGACTTTCGGGCGTGAAGCGAACTACTATATCGTACCGTTTGGCTTCGTCATAAATTGACCCGATGGCTTTTCCACCAATGGCCGCTTCGATCATGCTCTCGATTTCGGCCACGTTGATGCCATATCGGGCAGCTGCCGGCCGATTGATTCGAATGGCTAACTGGTCCTGCGGCCCCTCCTGCTCAATATTCACGGATACGGCCCCATTCATTGCCCGTACCAGTGTGGCGATGCTATCGGCTTTGCTGCGCATCAGCGATAAATCACTACCGACAACCGAAATGGCCAGATCGGCAGCACTCCCCGTCACAATCTCCATCACCTGGTCGATAATCGGTTGGCCCGACGAGAAAAACGCGCCCGGAAAGGCTTCCTGCAACTGGTTCTGCATCGAACGGACAATCTCTTTCTTCGAAATCGTATCCGACCATGTGCTGTAATCTTTGAGGCCAATCAGAATTTCGGTACGGTCGGTTGGGAAAGGGTCGGTACCGTCATCGTTACGCCCGGCCTGGGTAATCACAAAACTGACTGGCTTGTAGGTGCTAATTATGTCCCGGATTTTAGGCGAGATCTTGGCATTTTCCTGAATCGTAATCCCCGACGGCATAAACGCCCGCATGAAAATAGACCCTTCATCCAGCTCGGGCAGGAATTCAGTACCCAGTTTCAGGCCAAACCCAATCATGACCAGCACGACGATCATCCCTACGCCCACAACCAGACGCGGCATCCGAAACAGGACCGATTTTAACAACCATTGATAGCCATGTTCCAGGGGCGACAGCAGCAGGTTTTTGTGCTCTTTGAGCGGTTTGCCATCAGGGGCCAGTGCTTTCCGAAAGGCAAACGAGATTAAAACCGGGATAAGGGTCAGCGCGCAGATCAGCGAACCAATTACGGCAAACGAAAGCGTCAAAGCCATCGGGCTGAACAACTTCCCTTCTACCCGCTGCATGAGCAGAATGGGCATGTAGGCCAGAATAATGATCGTAACCGAGAAGAAAATTTCCCGCGCCACTTCGCCTGCCGACCTGGATGTCACATTCACAATGCCCTGATTTCGCTCGGCCGGACCCGAGGATCGATATTTTCGGATCAGGTGTTCGGCCATAACACTGGCTCCATCCACAATGATACCGAAGTCGATAGCCCCCAGCGACAGTAGGTTGGCTGGAATGCCCACCAGTTTCATGAGTATAAACGCAAACAGCAGCGAAAACGGAATGGTGACCGTAACCACCAAAGCCGCTCGTAAACTGCCTAAAAACAGAACCAGCAGAATAGCCACAATCGAGATACCCTCAATCAGCGTGTGGGCAACCGTTTCGAGCGAATGATCGATCAAAAAGCCCCGGTCGTACAGTACGCGCAGATGAACGCCACGCGGTAGTTCGCGGGCTTCCAGATCCGCTATTTTCGCCTTCAACAACTCAAGTACTTCGCTGGGGTTTTCGCCCCGACGGAGCAGTACAATCCCTTCCGTAGCGCCGATCACATCCAGGTTTTCGTCGGGAATCCGATAGCCCAAAATACCCGATGGCGACGGTGGATTGATTTCGACACTGGCCACATCACGCAACAGTACCGGAACACCCTCATTCGCTTTCAGGACGATATGCTGAATATCTTCGGGCGTTTTCAGCGCACCGAGCCCCCGAACGGCAAAGCCCTGCCCTCCGCGTGCAATGATATTCCCACCCGTATTCTGGTTATTTTTCTGAACCGCATCGATCACATCCTGCAAGGTCAGGCTGTATTTACGCAGTTTTGCCGGATCAGGAATCACCTGAAACTGTTTGATCGGCCCACCGAAGGTCGTTACATCGGCCAGCCCCGGCACCTGTAGCAGTTGCGGAATGATAACCCAGTCCTGCAAATCCCGCAGTTGCATAGGCGTCATACTTGGCGGGGCTTCGATCACATACCGGTAGATTTCACCAACGGCCGTAGTCAAGGGAGCCAGTTCGGGCGATACGCCATCCGGCAGTTCGGCCCCCGACAGCCGCTCAATAACCTGCTGACGGGCAAAGTAGTCCGTAACGGTTTCATCGAAATTCAACTGCACCACCGACAAACCGAAGATGGTCCGAGAACGTCGGTCGGTTACATGCGGAACACTGTTCAGAACCCGCTCGATGGGGATCGTTACCTGCTGCTCAACCTCCTCAGCCGCCCGTCCGTCATACTTGGCAATGACAATGACGTTGGTATCGGCAATATCCGGATAGGCTTCAATCTTGAGCAGTTTGAAGCACCACAGGCCAAGGCCCATCAACGCTACGGCGCATCCGACGATGACCCAGCGATTCTTGAGCGAAAATGTTATTAAATGCTGAATCATAATCAGTACCCGAAGCTCAACCCTTTCAATTGCAGGACATTGGCCGATACAACGGCTTCTCCATCTTTCAGTCCACTCTGCACCACAACCCGGTCGGCTCGTTGCTGACCTAGCTGTACGGCCCGTCGTTCAATAGCCTGTGGCCCGGTTTTCACAAACACATAATCGCGGCCCTGCACCGTTACGACCGCATCGCGCGAAACGGTCATAAAGTTGCCATCGACAACCCCAAACTGAACCGTAGCAAACATACCCGCCTTCAATCGACCATCGGGGTTAGCAACCGAAATCCGAAGTTTAATCTGCCGCGTGGTATTGTCGACGTAATCATTGACATTATCGATCACACCCTGAAATCGTTCATTTGGAAACGCCGTAAAATTGAGCGTACATTTCAACCCACTTCGAATACTACCAAACTGATTTTCAGGTATTTCACAAACTACTAAAATCGTATTCGGGCGAGCCTGCCGCAGGGCTTTTGGGTCGAAACCCGCCAGTTTCAGCGTCGCTTCGTCCGAAATGATGGCCGCTTCTTCATTGGCCAGTTGGGTTTGGGCTTCAATAACTTCTTTGCCCGATGCGGCTCCATGCGCCTGCAAATCCTTAATCCGTTCGAGATTCCCTTTCTGCGTCTGGATGTTGATCCGGTGTTGCAGAATGGCCGTGTAATTATCCGCCAAACCAGGGTCATCGAACAGTACCAGGTGTTCGGATGGATTTTCGACCGAACGAACTACCATAGCCGCAATATGGCCGGGGGCCATAAAATCGGTGCGAACGGCTGATGAATGAACGGCCTGGGTTTCGAAGGCCCGCATCATAACCGCATCGGGAAACGAAATCTGGCTTCCGTCGGTACTAATGGTCGGACGAGGTATGGCTTTGACTACCGACTTGGGTTTTTCTTTACAGGCCGTTGTCAAAAGCGCTAAGGCAACAAGTATATGGCGAAAGGTCATGCTAGTATAAGTTGATCTGCCCGGTGACGTACAACAACCGGACGTAATTCTGACGGTAGGTATAAAGGCTCTGATAATAGGCCGTTTGGGTATCGAACCACGAGCTTTCGGCCTGAAGCAGATCGATCAGTGTTGTGGCTCCCCGCAGGTAGGCATAGCGTACGGAAGCCAGTACCTGGTCGGCATCGCGCCGAATGCCAACATACCGCTCAATGTTCTGACGACTGGTCATAAACGACTGATATGCCGTTTGCACCTCCGATCGGATTCGGGTCTGTACCAGCGTAGCCGCCTGACTTGCCTGCTCCTGCAACACCCTTGATTTCTGAATCTCGCCCTGATTACGGCTATATACCGGCAACTCAATGGTCAGAAACACACCCGCATATGGAATGGCATTCTGTGGGTTCCAGATAAAACCGGCTTCGTTGCGCGGCTTAGCCAACACCTGCTGCAAGTCGACATTTCGTTTGGCCGATTCAATAGTAGCTTCTGCCGCCAGCACATCGGTTCGGTTGGCCGTAGCCAATCGCAATAGGCTATCAGCCGTCGAATTGATGGTCGGGTACAACCGCAATGGATTAGTAAAAGCCGGATGGATGATCGAATCATTTAGTGCCACATTCACACTATCGGCAATCCCCAGTACGAGCTGCAATTCATTCAGCCGGTTACGAAGGTCCTGCTGGGCCGTTCGGGTCTGGAGGTCATACTGATCCGAAATCAACTGTGTACGGGTCAGATCGGTGGTGGTAATGACCAGATTTTTCAGCCGTACCCTGTTCAATTGCACCAGTGTATCCACATTGGCTTTGGCTCGCTGCAAAAGGGCCAGCTGAATACGGGCATACCAGGCATCGAGATACCGGTTGGCCGCATCGAAGAGTAAATTCCGTTCCGTTTCGGCTACGCTCCGAATAGCCAGATTGGTATTGGCTTCGGCTGCCCGATTCCGATACGTTCGTTTATTGTAAATATCAAACTCTTTGGTAGCCTGAATCCAGAACTGCCGCCGTTGCCGACTCAATAACCCAACGGCTTCGGAGCCCGGCGTAGGTGTTAACTGAAAGAGCGTCTGGTTATTTAGCAATGGATTTGGCCGCAAATTTGCAGTTACCTGATCGGCCTGGGCCACATTGATATTGAGCCGTTCGACTCGGAGAGCCGGGCTATTGGTGCGTACTTGTTGAAGCGTCTGTCGTAAGTTTAATGTAACCTGAGCCGAAGCAGGCAAATAAAATAACCCAACAAACAACAGCGTATATGATGCGATGTTTACTCTCATCCACTTAGAAATGCCTAAACAAAATAACGCTTCATCAATTCGATTACCGAAGAATCAGAATTAAAAGGTAGTTAAATGTACTTATGGCTATTTTTACAATCAGTTAAAACGAGGCAAGATAGCCTAGGTTTTTAGAAAGGCGATTACTTAGAAAAAATACCTATGCCTATTTAAGTACAGTCCTATTATTCCTGGGTTGATTCTATCTTCAATCCATTATCGACTTGTCAGCATTCCCACCGACTTCACCTGAAAATGAAATTCCTGATTTACTTCTTCATCAGCTTATTCCTGTTCACCTCCTGCACAAAGCGCTCTCTACACATCATTGATAAACCGATTGTTTTTGACGAGCAACGTCGGCAATTGTCTCTCGACTATCTGGCCAAACGGCATGGCCTTGAACAAACCGAACCCTATATTAAACCGAAGATGATTGTGCTCCACTGGACGGCTGTTCCGACACTGGAGGCTACCTTCAATATCTTTAATCCGTCTGTATTACCGGGTCGGCCTGATCTTCAAGCAGCCAGCCGCCTGAATACATCCGTTCCCTTCCTGGTCGATCGGGATGGCACCATCTTTCGCCTGTTGCCCGATACTACGTTTGCGCGGCACTGCATTGGCCTGAACTACTGTGCTATCGGTATTGAAAATGTGGGTAATAACGACCTGACCCGAGCGCAGATGAAAGCCAATGTGCAACTGGTACGGTATCTGAAACGTCACTACCAGGGAATCGACTACCTGATCGGCCATTATGAGTATACGGATTTCATCGGCACTCCGCTCTGGCGCGAAACCGACCCTAACTACCTGACAGGCAAGATCGATCCGGGCAAGTCGTTTATGCGTAAAGTTAGAAGCCGGGTCCGGGATTTACATTTAAAAGGTAGTCCCCGCAAACCCGACTCCGTCGATTTACCGATATTATTATAATAGAAAGCAGTAGGCTCTTACTTAACTAGCTGCCCTTTTCCAAACTTCGTCCCGAAGAAATCACCTTTGTTCCAGGTAGGGCGCTGCTCATCCTGGGCCGTCAGGTATCCTACTAAAAATTGCAGTTGGGCATGTTTAGCGGCTGACTTAAAATCGAAAGGCTGGTTCATATCGTCCTGGGGTGAGTGATAGATGGAGGCCCGCCAGTCGAGGTTGAGTTTGGTACCATCAAGGGTCGGATTTCCAGTTTGCGAGCCACTTTTAATGAATAACGCCGGAATTCCCTGCCGAACAAAACTAAAGTGATCGCTCCGCATAAATACCGTTTGTTCAGGAATCGGGTCTGGGCTAATTTCAATGTTCAGAAAGTTAGCAGCCTGTTTTACTTCTTTGCTTAAGCTCGAATGTTCGGCTCCATACGGCACAATATCGAGCAATGGATGAAAAAAGAAGGGCATGTCAAGCGTCAGGTTGGCCACAATTTTGTCTTTGGGAACAGTCGGGTTTGAGGCAAAATAATCAGACCCAAGCAAGCCCATTTCCTCGCCCGTTACACACACGAAAAGCACCGACCGACGGGGCGCTTTGGGTAAAGACGTAAACAGCCGGGCTGTTTCGAGGTTGATCGCTACCCCCGATGCGTTGTCATGAGCGCCGTTGTAAATAGAGTCACCCTTCACCACCCGGCCAATTCCAAGGTGGTCGAGGTGAGCCACATACACCACATATTCGTTTTTCAGCACAGGATCGGTGCCGGGCAATAGCGATACCAGATTAAACCCAGCCACATCTTCTACAAGATCGGTCTGGGTCTGCATCCGCACTGACACATTGAGCGGAAATGCCTGTGGACGGTTTTTGTTAGCCTGTTTTATCGCATCGCTGAATGGCGTTGGTGCATTGGCAAAAAGTAGTCGAGCCGTTGAATCGCCAAGCGATGCAACCCCTTTTATAGCCGGGTAGGTGCGCTGGGGTTTCCCCTGCTTATCGACCCAGCGATAAATACCCTGCCGATTGCGGGGCGCAGCTGTTTCGATACGATTACGAAGGTCGGTAGGCATACTAAAAGCTATGGTCCCCAAAGCACCATGCGCTACGGCATTCTCAGCCTTCGATGAGGAATAATAGGCCCGTTGATTGGATGGGAAACTAGCCGGAGCCCCGTTCAGAAAGGCGACAATTTTTCCTTTTACATCGATACCAGCGTAATCATCGTAGTCGAGTTCGGGAGCCGATACGCCATAGCCGACAAAAACGACCGGAGCCGACACCTCACTGGTCGGATGATCGGGATTCGGATTCAGGATAAACTGTTTGCCATATTGTAACGATTGCTCACGGCCATTAGTGATCATCGCCATCGAACTACCCGCTTCGTTAGTTTGCCAGCGACGCAGCGGTACAGACTGCCGAAACGACTTATTTTCTCCCGCTGGTTGAAGACCAAGGGCTTTAAACTGGGAAACGACGTAATCGGCCGCCATCGCAAAGCCGCGCGTACCGGGTTTGCGGCCTTTCAGGGAGTCGTTGGCCAGAATACGCATATGGTTCTGAATGGCGTCGGGCCGGGCCGTTTTCACCACCTGCTGGGCATCGGCAGGAATGGCGTTTGACTGCCCCAATGAAAAAGTGAGCCCGCAGAGTATCAGGCCTGAGCTGAGAAGTGTTGTAGCAATTGAGCGCATCGACAAATGATTGGATCAAAACAGTAGCTAAGATAAGCCACCAATTCAGCAGAACCAATTGGAAACGAATGCCGATATACAGCTATCCGGCCGGGTATGCACAAAGATGATATATTTGGGCCCTCATATTTTGGGGAAAGCCAATCGAACGGCTTACGAACACAACGCAAACGACAAACCATGAAGAAACGTCCGATTATTATAGATTGCGATCCCGGCCACGACGATGCCGTGATGCTCATGCTGGCTATTGGCAGCGACCTATTCGATATTAAAGCCATCACTACGTCGGCTGGTAACCAGACACAGGCCAAAACTCTGAAGAATGCGCTGAAAATTATGGCGCTGACAGGCGCAAACATTCCCGTTTATAAAGGTGCCGACAAACCGTTATTTCGTGAGCTGATCATTGCTGATTATGTACATGGTGAAATGGGAATGGATGGCCCGAGCCTACCCGAACCTACGCTCCAGCCCGAGACGTTGTCGGCTGTTGAAGCCATCGCGAAAATGCTGACCGAGAGTGATGAAGCCATTACCCTTGTTCCGACCGGGCCTTTGACCAATATTGCCACGTTTCTGCTGGCCTACCCCCACCTGAAATCAAAAATTGAGCGCATCTCGATTATGGGTGGTGGCGCTTTCCGGGGCAACATGACCCCAACGGCTGAATTCAATATTTATGTCGATCCAGAAGCCGCAGCCATTGTATTTAGTTCGGGCGTACCCATTACGATGTGCGGCCTCGACGTAACCCATAAGGCACTGGTATTTCAGGAAGATATTGAGCGGTTCCGATCCATCGGCAATCAATCGGGTACGGTCGTGGCCGAGTTGATGGACTTCTTCTCGATTTTTTATCGGCAGGAGCGCCCAGAACTAAACGGAGGAGCAGCCTTGCACGATCCCTGTGCCATTGCCTGGCTGATCGACCCGTCGCTGTTTGAGTCAAAATCGTGTTTTGTGGATGTCGAAACAGCCGGAAAACTGACTACGGGAACCACTGTTGTCGATTTTTTCAATGTCCTGAAAAAGACACCCAATGTCGAATTCGTGTATGATATTGACCGGGAAGGATACCTGAACCTGATTTACGATGCGGTGAAGAAGTTACCCTAAATTCTTTTTCGACAGGATTTGCGGGATGGACAGGATGGTTCCACTGGCTATAATCCTGTTCATCCCGTAAATCCTGTCGAAAATTTAAAACCACGGGCGCTTCACTTTAAAGGAACGTTTCAAACCGCTGATCATCAGGAAGGCACCTAGCAATCCAAAAATGATAGCGAGAGTTGTAATACCCAGAATAGCAAACACGACGGCTACCAAAATAACGATTACAGATGCTTTTAGTTTCCAGCTAATTCGTTGCCACCAGTTCAGTTCTTTCCGAAGCGGCATGCCCAGGCTTTGCCGAATCCGGTTGCCCAGGCGAAGTTGTTTTTTAGGTTTTGGCCCGGGCTGTTGGGGGGTCGTTTCGTTGGACACGGGCATCATACGCTGAACGCGCTGCATCCGCTGCTCAACCAGCTGCCGATGGACCAGCTCATTTTTCAGGCTCGCTACTGGCTCTGATACAAATGCAGGCGCATCGGTTGCCAGTTGGTCAACAACAGAATCGACATCCGGGACACTATCAGCTATCGGAACAGGCCGTTTTTCAAGCGATAATCGGGTAGCCTCGGGATGTGACGTTCGCTGAAAGTAGGCAATGGGCCGATGGCAGGACGACAGGAACAGGCAAAAAGCAGCTACTAAAAAAGGACTGTATTGTTTCATCAGGTCGCGGATTGTACAGATGACTAGCCAAAGCTAAAGTCCACTTTACAACGAATCAAAGGTGTCAGTTAATATGGCTCTGCCGAAAAAGCCTACCTTTGCCTACATGAAACCAGAGAACGATCCCCGGCCCTGGCAGGTCGAAAGCTCCGAATACATCCATCAATTACCGTGGTTTACGGTTCGCAAAGACGCCATTCGGATGGAGAATGGCGGTTCCATTCCTAACTATTTTATTTTCGAATATCCCGACTGGATCAACGTGGTTGCCGTTACAACCGAAGGGCAACTGGTTCTGATTCGGCAGTATCGACACGGTATTGGCGATGTTCATTATGAGCTTTGTGCGGGCGTAGTTGATCCCGGCGAAGAGCCACTAATAGCCGCCCAGCGTGAGCTACTGGAAGAAACTGGTTTTGGCGGTGGTACCTGGCAGCCTCTGATGACCTTATCGGCTAACCCTGGCACGCACGCGAACCTGACCCACTCCTTCCTGGCTACGGGCGTCGAGTTGAAACAGGCACAACATCTGGAAAAAACGGAAGAAATCACCGTCCATATCGTATCGCGTGAGCGGGCCCAGGAAATCGTCAATTCAGGTGAAATGATGCAGTCATTACACATAGCTCCCTTGCTGAAATACCTTTTAGAAGCGGGATTACACTGATTTAGGGATTTATATGACTTTGTTTCTTATTGATCTAATAAGCTAGCACATTCCCTAAGCAAGTATCTTTGCGGTCTCAAATGAATGGATGGATAGGTTTTAACAAAATCTGTTTCATCCTAAAATCTGTTAAATCCTGGTTAAGAAGTGATTATCCCTCTTGCTCACCGCGCCGATCAGACGCAGGAATATTATTTTTCCGTTAAGCTGGCCGAAGTTCGCCGTCTTCAGGCAGCTGGTCACGACATTATCAATCTGGGCATTGGCAACCCCGATCTGATGCCTTCTGCCAATACCATCGATGCGCTGATTCAGTCGGCTCAGCAGCCAACAGCTCATGGGTATCAGCCCTACAAGGGAACCGTTGGTCTGCGTCAGGGCATTGCCAGCTTCTATCAGAATACGTACGGCGTTGATTTAAATTCCGAAACGGAAATACTCCCTCTCATTGGCTCCAAAGAAGGTATTACCCACATCTCGCTGACGTTTTTGAATGAGGGCGATGGTGTATTGGTGCCCGAACTAGGCTACCCGGCGTATCGGGCCGTTAGTCAGATGGTAGGAGCGCGGGTGAGCGAGTACCCTCTTCTTGAACACGGTGGCTGGCAACCCGACTGGGAAGCGATGGCCGATCTGGTAAACGCATCGCCTGAAGGGTCTCCGACAAAGATTCTCTGGCTCAATTATCCGCACATGCCTACGGGCGCTCCGGCAACCTATGCGCTGTTTGAAAAAGCAGTCCGGTTTGCGCACGACCATCAGATACTTATCTGCCACGACAACCCGTACAGCCTGATTCTCAATAAGAAGAAACCAATCAGTCTGCTGGCTGTCGACGGCGCAAAAGAGGTGGGCATTGAATTAAACTCCCTCAGTAAATCGCATAATATGGCGGGGTGGCGCATTGGCTGGCTGGCAAGTAGCAAACCGTATGTCGATGCTGTACTGACCATCAAGAGCAACGTCGATTCGGGGCAGTTCAAACCGTTGATGGACGCAGCGGCTGAAGCCCTGACCAATTCCGAAGCCTGGCATCAGGAACGTAATGCGGTTTATCAGGGTCGGCTCGATGCAGTTCACGCGTTTCTGGATGCACTAGGCTGTACTTACACGACCGATCAGGAAGGCTTATTTATTTGGGCCAAACTTCCCGATCATGTAGAATCGGCTGAAGCCTTCGTTGACGATCTGTTGCTCAACAAGCATATTTTCATAGCCCCCGGCTTCATCTTCGGCCCGAAAGGGAACCGCTACGTGCGTGTATCCTTATGCATGCCCAAGGAACGGATAACAGCAGCAGTTGACCGTCTGAACCAGGATTAGTATGATTATACTGACTGTCCCTGATTATTTTGCCCGCGTCAGTTAGCTTATGTACTGGATGCTAACCCATGAATTTTTTGTTCAAAAGTCGTTTAACCTGTAAACTAGGGCTTCCAAAATTGATAAGCATCCCGATCTCAAGGTTATAGGCTTCTAAATAATTGATAGCCTGAGCTAGGTGATCATCTGTAAGCACAGCAATAGCTTTCAGTTCAATAGACAATGTATTCTCTACCAGGAAGTCTACTCTACGAGAACCAACATGTCTACCTTTGAAATAGATCGGCATATCAAATTCACGGGTGTATATAATTCCACATGCATCTAGATCTATTACTAATGCTCTCTGGTATATAACTTCCTGAAATCCGTTACCCAGTATCTTATGCACTTCAAAAGCACACCCAATTATTCTACCCGTTAACTCCGAGTATTTGTATTTTGAATTAACCATTATTCCATCAGTGACTGAACGACAATATAATGATTACAAACTAGTTATTGTTGATCAATAGATAATCATAGTTAGTCAGTTAAATCATAAAAATCCCGGTTCCGATGACAGTTTCTATTGTAGGTATTGGTTTGTTAGGAGGCTCTTTCGCGCTGGCGGTTCGTGAAAAATACCCCAAAATGCGTTTTATCGGCGTCGATACATCGGCGGTAAACGGGCAATTGGCGCTAGCGAAAGGGATTGTCGATGACGTACTGCCTTTGTCGGAGGCTATTGCCCAAAGCACACTGGTCGTTATGGCTACGCCCGTCAATACCATCATCGACTTATTACCAACTGTACTCGATCAGCTACCGCCTGGGGCCACCGTTGTTGATTTAGGGTCAACCAAAGAAACCATTTGTGCCATTGCCGATGCCCACCCGAAACGAGCCCAGTTTGTAGCTGCTCACCCGATGGCTGGCACAGAGAATTCGGGGCCCGGAGCAGCTTTCCGAGAATTATTGCCGGGCAAAAACCTCATCATCTGCGACCGCGAAAAAAGTAACCCCGACAGCCTTAATCTGGTCGAAAGTCTGTTCCGCGACATCGGTATGAAGCTGTTTTACATGACGCCCCAGGAACACGACCTGCATCTGGCCTACGTTTCGCACCTGAGCCACATCAGCGCCTTTGCCTTGGGCCTTACAGTGCTGGAAAAAGAGAAAGACGAAAAAGCAATTTTCGACATGGCAAGTACCGGCTTTAGCTCGACAGTGCGTCTGGCGAAGAGCTCCCCGCAGATGTGGGCACCCATCTTCGACCAGAACCGAGTCAACGTTTCCGACGCCCTGGCGGCCTACATCGAGTTTCTGCAAAAGTTCAAACAGATCATCGACGAGCAGGATATTGCGAACTCCCTCGAATTCATGCAGCGAGCTAACGTAATTCGACGGGTACTGGAGGGCATCGAGAAACGGTAAACCCGTATATTTGGTAAAAAGACGAGACTATGACAAAAACAGTTGTCCAGGAATCACTGGAGAAAATGCCGGAAGAGTTCTCTGTTGAAGAATTAATTGAGCGCTTACTATTCATACAGAATGTGCAGGAAGGCTTGCTACAATCGGAACGGAAAGAAACCGTCCCACTAGAAGATGTTCGGCAACGATTACGCAAATGGTAAAATGGTAAGCATAACATTTACCAATCGAGCCATTGAGGATTTGGATGCCATTGGTGAATATCATGCTCATTATTCACCAAGTTATGCCAATCATCTACAGGATTCTATTATTGCCAAAGCAGACCTCCTTCGACATCAGCCTGAAATGGGGCGTAAAGTACCTGAGTTCGATCTGCCACATCTACGTGAGTTGATCCATCAGTCATATCGTATTGTTTATAAAATTGTCAGTTCCACACAGATAGATATAATCACGATACAGCATAGTTCGCGTAACATGGCAGAGCGATTCTTCGATTCAGAATAAATAGCTGGCTGCTCTGTCAGGTCATTCAGGAAATCGAGAAACGGTAAGGAAACAAAAACTTTACCGGGTTGCGGATACAAAATCGGTTTTAGATAGTTTATCAGAAGAACCTCCACCTATGGAGTACATACCCTGAATGATCAATAAAACCTATGCAATCAACTGAATCTGCCGAATCACAACTGGCCGCGCAGGCTGGAACAATAACGATTGGGGGCGATCTAACCGTCAACCGAATGGCTTATGGTGCCATGCGTATTACAGGCGATGGTATCTGGGGACCGCCCAAAGACCATGACGAAGCCATCCGTGTATTAAAGCGCACGCTGGAGCTGGGTATCAATTTTATCGATACGGCCGATAGCTACGGCCCTTATGTATCGGAGGAGCTGATCGCCGAAGCGCTTTACCCCTATCCAGATGGGCTGGTGATCGGCACAAAAGGGGGCTTACTCCGAACAGGGCCTAACCAATGGCCTGTAGATGGTAGTCGTAAGCATCTGGAAGAAGCGTTGAACGGCAGCTTGAAACGCTTAAAACTGGATCGAATCGACCTATACCAACTTCACCGTTTTGATACGAAAGTTTCGTCTGATGAATACCTCGGTTTTCTGCAGGAAGCCCAGCAACAAGGCAAAATCCGGCACATTGGCCTATCGGAAGTAGATATCGATCAGATCGAAGAAGCCAAAAAGTATTTCGATGTCGTATCAGTACAGAACAAGTATAATTTCGGGGATCAGACCTGGAACGATGTGTTGAAATACTGTGAACAAAACGGCATCGCCTTTATCCCTTGGTTCCCGCTCAACGCTGGAAACGTCTCGGCCCAGCAAGCCATCCAGAAGGTGGCTGCCCGACATCAGGTAGATGGTAAACCCGCTACTGACTATCAGATTGCCCTGGCCTGGTTATTAGCCGCTTCGCCTGTTATGCTTCCTATTGCCGGAACATCATCTGCCAAACACCTGGAAGAGAACGTAAAAGCTGTTACGATCAAATTAACCGACGAAGATCTGAAAGATATGCCTTTGCCGGTATAAGCCAAGAGTCTGTCTTTGTTTATCAACATTCATCAACGCAAAACAGCCCGAAAGTTTGGAACTTTCGGGCTGTTCTTTTCAGGATTAGTCCTCCTTAAGCTGCCTTTTCGAGCGACTTGATCCGATCCAGAGCGCTCTGCAACTCGGTCAGTTGCTTCTGCAAATCCTCTTTGATGTAGGCCGGAATGTGATCTTTCTCAATCGCATCCTGATAAGCCTCAACAGCCGCGTTTTCGCCAAACTCGACCGAGCTCAGAATAGAATCCCGGTCTTTCCCGGTAATGGCCGACTTAATATCGATCCAGGCCCGGTGAATTTTGCTGGTTACGTCAGTTGATGTAGCATCAGACACAGCCAGTCCATCGATTCGGACGATGTGATCGGCCAGTTGGCTACGGAAGTTCTGGCTCTGCACTACATAGTGCCGGAAGATATCATCCAGCCCGGCATCTTCATTATCTTTAATCGCTTTTTCGTACCCCTGAATGCGGTCGTTATTAATTTTGACCAGTTCGTTCAGATCATCAACAATTTCGTCGTTCGTAATCATAACAGTTGATATTCGATTGGTTATTACTCGAATTTACAACTTGATGTACGGTCAAATGTTTATGAAAAGTCTGTTAAGAAATCGTTTCAGGGCGTTGTTGTAATACTTCGTATCCGTGCGATCGACCCTTTCTCAAATTCATACTGGCTTTCGGGACTGGTTAACGATATCTGGTTGATAACACCATCCCAGCCAGCCAGTTGGCTCATATTAATTTCGTAGGTTCTGAACTGCCCGTCGCCAATAATTGGGAAATCGACATAACGACCGGGCATTTCAATGATAGCAATATCGCCAGGCTTTCGCCATACAAACCGGGCCACCGTTCCTTTCGTCTGAAAAGCGGCCTGTATGTAAATTTTCGGCACATCCGAAGCTTTCCAGTAGGCCATCGGGCTGATAACTCTGAATTCTCTGGCTGTCGGGTCGGCACGATACCAGCGTACGTTCAGCTCATTTTGAATGGGCCAGCCTTTGTCGCGGGTATTTCCATAATACCACCCCTGCCGATCAGTAACGAATCGGTAGTTGGGAGCAGCCGGAGGCCGGGGCTGGTTGTAGGCAAACTGCCGGATATCGGCCAATGACCCTACCACCAGGTCACATTCATATTCATATACGCCATTATAATCGACCAGTAGAGCAGGCTGGCTACATACATACCCCGACGACACGTCAAACTCCCCTCCATCTTTCGTAACCCCAAAACCCGCCGAGCTGAACCGCACCTCGCCTTTGGGCTTGTACAACCCAACCCCCCGTCCTGATGTATTGAGCAGGGCGATCCAGTTTTCTGTACCATACCGATTGATGTTATCCTGTTCGCTATATTCCGAAACGGCATCGTTTGTAAATGGCTTCATACCATCATAGGTGATAATGCGATAGTACGGGCCGTTCAGATAAACGCAAGGGAATTCCTGCGTACGCGCTTCATACTGCGTCGTATCGACCCGGTTGATCGTCATTCGACTGCGCATGTGAACGGTATTTTCTTTCAGTTCGATCCAGTGTTCAAAGAAACAATCGGCGGGTTCGTTGAAGAGCGGCCATATCAAGGGAATCGTCTTGACATACAACAAATTCTGCCCCTGCTGATAACTGACAACCTGGGCCGGATGGTTGAAATAGTCGCCCGTTTGAACCGGGTTCCAACCCAGATTCCGCCACTGTTCAACAGGATTTTTACCATTTACGCTATACGGATAAGGCCCTGCATAGAGGGAGGTCTGAATTTGACGGCCCAGGTCGTTGTTATTGACCATATTCACATTACTGCCCGCTTCCGACAGATACGTAATGGCTCCTCCTGCGTTTAGATCAATCGCCATACGAATTTTATCGTTGGCCAGGTACAGTCGTTTCTGCGACGACTCCTGCGTTTGAGAGGGCAATCCTCCTCCGGCCGGATTGGTTACAGCCGGTGCTTTATGGGGATCGGTCGATGGATAATCCCGAACACAGGTGACAGCCAGGCAACTAACCAGAACGCAAACAATAAGTAAATAAGGTCGAGTCATAACGTAGTGACGTTTCGAATCTAAATTAGTAAAAAGAGCGGGTACGAGATAGTATTCTATTCATATCTTATCATGTGCTTTCGGCTAGTAAGTACCTCATCCGACTTTCGTTTTGATGCACAGCCCTTAGTGTAATGGGTTCCCTTCTGCATCTCTTGAGATTCAATAATTCCTCAAAAGGTTGTGATTAATCAACACGGACTTCCTTCTTCTGTACTGACAGCATCATCCAGCACAAACGACTAACCAAAATAGATCACCTTTCAGACCAAAAAAGCATACTTCTTATTTTATTCTGACATTCTCCTTTTCCATTCCCCGGTAAACCCCTAATTTTGCAGGATTTTTGACCGCCCCCTCCTACCAGGGGTCGCCAGATACTGCGCTTAGCTAATTATTCATTCGGGGCCGCCCAGCCAATCCACTCGTGTGGTGGACGTGCTCATGCGGTTCATTGCCCTGCTGAAAAATGCCTAAAAATACCAACATTCGCTCAGTACTGATTATCGGCTCAGGCCCTATTGTGATCGGCCAGGCTTGTGAATTCGATTATGCCGGTTCGCAGGCAGCCCGCTCCATCCGCGACGAAGGCATCGAAGTAGCCCTGATCAACTCCAATCCGGCTACGATCATGACTGATCCGATCAACGCCGATTATGTGTATCTGTTGCCGCTGGAGAAGAAGTCCATCGTCGAGATCCTGAAAAAACATCAGGAAATGGGGAAACCCATCGATGCCGTTCTGCCGACAATGGGTGGCCAGACTGCCCTGAACCTGGCTATCGACTGTGACAAGGCCGGTATCTGGCAGAAATACGGTGTTCAGATCATCGGTGTTGACATTAAAGCCATCGAAACCACCGAAGACCGCGAGAAATTCCGGCTGCTGATGCTCCAACTAGGTGCAGGTGTCTGCAAAGGCCGTACGGCCCGCTCGTTTCTGGAAGGTAAAGAAATTGCACAGGAAATTGGCTTCCCGCTCGTTATCCGGCCTTCGTTTACATTGGGTGGAACGGGTGGCGGCTTTGTCAATACCCCCGAGGAATTTGATAAAGCCCTGACTCACGGCTTACATGCATCGCCCGTCCATGAAGTACTGGTGGAGCAGAGCGTTATGGGCTGGAAGGAATACGAGCTGGAATTACTACGCGACAACAAGGGGAATTTCATCATCATCTGCTCCATCGAAAACTTCGACCCGATGGGCATCCATACGGGCGACAGTATCACGGTGGCGCCAGCGATGACCCTGCCCGATACGCTGTATCAGCAAATGCGCGACCTCTCGATCCGGGTTATGCAGGGCATTGGACAGTTTGCCGGAGGGTGTAATATTCAGTTCTCGGTGAATCCACAAACCGACGATATTATTGTTATCGAAGTGAATCCGCGCGTGAGCCGGTCGTCGGCACTGGCATCGAAAGCGACGGGATATCCGATTGCCAAGATTGCCGCTAAAATGGCCATTGGCTACAACCTCGACGAACTGATCAACCCGATTACAGGAACTACCTCGGCCTTCTTCGAGCCTGCTATCGACTATGTGATTGTGAAAGTGCCTCGCTGGAACTTCGACAAGTTTCCGGGTGCCGATCGTTCGCTGGGACTGCAAATGAAGTCGGTAGGGGAAGCGATGGGCATTGGACGGAACTTCCAGGAAGCCCTGCAAAAAGCCTGTCAGTCGCTCGAAATCCGACGCAATGGTTTGGGTGCCGATGGTCACGAACTGACCGACCGGGCCGCCCTGACCGAAAGCCTGAAACACCCAAGCTGGAATCGGCTGTTCCACATCTACGATGCCTTCAAGGCCGGGATGTCGTTCCGAACCATTCAGCAACTGACCCGCATCGACCCCTGGTTCCTGCACCAGATTGAAGAACTGATCGAACTCGAACGCGAAATTCAGCAGTACGACCTGGAAGACCTTCCGCCCGAACTGTTGCGTACGGCCAAGCAGAAAGGCTATGCCGACCGCCAGTTGGCTCACCTGCTTCAGGTAAAAGAAAGCAAGGTGTATCAGTACCGTCAGGCGCACAACATCCGGCGTGTATACAAGTGTGTGGATACCTGTGCGGCTGAGTTTGAGGCCAAAACGCCCTATTACTACTCAACCTTCAACAATCAGGTACCCATCACGACCGACCACGCTGAGCCGGTTTCGGATCTGCCGGGCAACGAATCCATTCGGAGCAATCGCAAAAAAGTGGTCGTTCTGGGTTCGGGCCCCAACCGGATTGGGCAGGGTATCGAGTTCGACTATTCATGCGTACACGGGGTACTGGCAGCCAAGGAAGCGGGTTACGAGACCATCATGATCAACTGCAATCCGGAAACGGTTTCGACCGACCCCGATATTGCAGATAAGCTGTACTTCGAGCCAGTTTTCTGGGAGCACGTTCACGCCATCATTATGCACGAGCAGCCTGAAGGGGTTATTGTTCAGTTGGGTGGTCAGACGGCGCTGAAGATGGCGGAAAAGCTGACTCGCTACGGCATCAAAATCATCGGTACAAGCTGGGAAGCCCTCGACCTGGCCGAAGACCGGGGCCATTTCTCGGAAATGCTCCGCAAACTCGAAATTCCATATCCGAAATTCGGTACGGTTCGGGAGTCTGAAGGGGCCATTGAACTGTCGCGCGAGTTAGGATTCCCGCTGCTGGTGCGTCCGAGCTACGTACTTGGCGGACAGAGCATGAAGATCGTCATCAACGAGAACGAACTGGAAGCGCACGTGATGAAAATTCTGGAGACCATTCCTGATAATAACATCCTGCTCGACCATTTTCTCGAGAACGCGATTGAAGCCGAAGCCGACGCCATTTGCGATGGAGAAGATGTGTATATCATCGGAATCATGGAGCACATCGAACCAGCGGGTATTCACTCCGGTGATTCGTATGCGTTGCTACCGCCCTTCGACCTGAGCGAAAACGTAATCAACCAGATTCAGGAGTACACGAAGAAAATAGCCGTAGCCCTGAAAACCGTTGGGTTGATCAACATCCAGTTCGCGATCAAGGATGAGCAGGTGTATGTGATTGAAGCCAACCCACGCGCCAGCCGGACGGTTCCGTTCATCTGCAAAGCGTACCAGGAGCCGTACGTCAACTACGCAACCAAGGTGATGCTGGGTGATAAGAAGGTGAAAGACTTCACGTTCAAGCCTGTCAAGAAAGGCTATGCGATTAAAATTCCAGTGTTCTCGTTCAGCAAATTCCCGAATGTAAACAAGGAACTTGGCCCCGAAATGAAATCGACTGGCGAAGGCATCTACTTCATCGATGACCTCACCGACGATTACTTCCAGAAGGTCTACTCCGAGCGGAATTTGTACCTGAGCCGGTAATCTCCAATAAACAAAGCGCCCCAATCTTCAGACAAGGTTGGGGCGCTTTGTTTTATTATCGGATGAAGATATGGCTGAACCCATCTGTAATATCGATATCGTACAGGGTCAGTTTTCCCGTCTGAAAAATCATCTGCTGATTGCCGTATAGAACCGGAACGAAGTTTTTGACAGCTCCCGAATACACTTTTTTATTGCTGATTGCCAGTACATACTCGTCAGCCTTCGCAGTTTTCTGAACACTGTAATCACTGGAAAAGAAAATTGTATCGGAGCGCGTAATCGTCAGTTTTCCAGCTTCATCGAGTCGCAATAGGACTTGCTCCCCCGCCTTAGGCTTATAGACGATCCCGGCAAAGCCTCCTGCCGACTGCGACCATATCCAGTTTCCGGCATAAGCTGGAGAGACCGTTTCATTATGGCACCCTCCCAACAGCATAGCCCCCAACAGCACAAAGACAAATTGTTTCATGATGCATCCTATCAACTTTCACATAAGATACACCCTAAACATGAATCGTTGGAATGCAGCCCCTAAAAATCTGTTTACCAGCCGATTTCATTAAAATAAACTGGCCCACTTCACATCGTGTAAAGTGGGCCAGTAGACTCCAAACCTGATTCACTAAAAGCCTAAACCGAGTGTAAAGCCACGTACGGTTGGGTTACCAGAAAGGGTTGTACCTGCCGTAGCTGACCCCGTTGCCAGATTGATCGTATACACACGTGTGGTGCCGCCGACGCGTAACAAGGCATACGCTGTGCCACTGGTGCCGCCAATATCGAATCCATTGGCACTCTCAACCTCAACACCCAAAGGCCCTACACTGACCAGCGTACCGTTGTTAGGTGGATTTTGCTGAAAGAGAATGGCTCCTCCCGAGCGAACATCGATATCATACAATACGGTCGACGTAGCTCCGGCAAAATTATTTGTATACGCGGCTGCCGATACATTAGGCGCACCACCCGGTGGCGAAAAAGCCAAAGCGCCATCGGTAGCCGCCAGGGCACCATTCGTAGGATCCAGGCGCAGGTTCTGTCCCGTATTGCTCACCACCCGAATACGATCGACGGTAGGGTTGAAATCGAACCCAAAATCCGTTCCCGACAGCGTAAATAAACCAGGATTACCAACCGTTGTAACACTCCAGGTCGTTGAAGCGGCCACAGTAATCGTATACAGTCGGTTCGAGCTACCCAGTGCATACAATTGTCCATTGACCGGGCGCGTATCGATACCCAGCAGGGTTTCGCCTGGTTGCAATCCAGAGAGCGTTTTCGAAGTAATAGTGGTTGCACTTTGTGGATTGAAGATGAGCAGGTTATTCGACCCATCCAGCGCATAGGCTACGGGTTCGGTCGGAATAGCCAGTCCAATCACATTATTTTGTAAATCCCCTAATTTCTGCAATCGACCCGTCGACAGATTAATTTGTTGTAGTTCCGACTTCCCATTGAAGGTCACCGCTACCAATCCTTCGCCCGTTGGAGCAATGTCAAATCCGGCCGCTCCAGTGATATCCAGACCTAGCGGGCCTACATCGACCAGCGTACCGTTATTAGGCGGATTCTGAATGTACAGCCGATCCGTTGCCGGGTCAATATCATAGAGGGTCGTTGTGGTAGCGCCCGCCCGGTTATTGGTATAGGCGACTTCAGAAATGGCCGCTCCTGGTACGCCATTGATCGGTGTATCCGTTGCGGCAATCATCCCTGTTTCTGGATTCAGCCGTAAATCAATGCCCGTGTTAGTTACCAGCCGAATCCGATCGACGGTAGGATTAAAATCAAGCCCCATGATGGTGCCAATATCGCTGGATGTAAATGGGGTATCCGTTAGTGGGCGAGCAACACCCGACGTTGGATTAATGATAAACAGGCGCTTCATATTGCTCACGCCATAGAGTTGACCAGTAGCCGGACGAAAATCGATCGATAGAATTCGTTCGCCCTGCGGTCCACCCATCGGGAAGGTAATCGGTACAAAGTTCGAAGGGGCCGAAGGCGTCCTGACGCTGACCCGCCAAAGCTGGTTGGCATCGGTCAATACATAAATGTTTGCATCAGGTAATAAATTCAGATCGGGCACCATGCGGTGATCCTGACAGGCGTTGAGTGTTACCAGACCGATCATCGCCAGGAGACCAGCGAAACGTCCAAGTAGCTTTTTCTGATTCATAATCGTATGGTTAAAATGGCATTAAAAACAATCAATGCTTATACGACTAGAGATCGAAAACGGATTTACTTGAATTAAAATTTAATTAAAATTTTCAATGCAGAAGAACATCTCCGCTGCTACTTTACCAGGCTTTTCTGAGACTTATGTAGCTTCCGAACGAGTCGGGTAATAACTCACCCCGGTCCAGTGCGACCAACGTTGTCAATACCGTTCGAGATCGTTTTCCTAGAGGCCATTGCGCTCCCAAACTGGTCGAAAACTGGTGAAGCACATCCAAAAAAGGCTGCTTATACGAGCCAAAATTCCGACTGTACGACACGCGTGCTGTCAAGGCAGGCCCATTCCGAAACCCACCCATTACGCCCATATACCACATCACTACCCGGTTATTCGGATAATACCCGTTTCCGGTGTACGCGTTATTGACATCCGGCCTGAAATCGGTACGGGGAAGAATAAACGGTGTTCCCAGCGTACGCCCTTTATACGACCACCCCTGAATATACTGGCTGTGGTTGAAGTAATTATCGGCGCCCTGCCAGCGTGCATATGGGTCAAAAATAGGGCCGCTCTGGTCGGTCGTCGTTAGCCATTCGAGCACAACCCGCTGAAGTCGGAATGTTGTTTTTGCGGACGAATGATTCAAAAAACGGACGCCAGTCAGGCCATCAGGCAGGTTTTTTAAGGCTAACCCCGATGCATCATCGTACATATGCTGGTGATACAGCAGCCAGTTAGACGCTTTTCCCTTCCATTCCACCGCCACATCGTAGCTACCGACGTGATTGCCAAGCCGATTAGTACCATCGAATTCCGTAAATCGGTCATTCTGAAGCGCATCAGGGTATCTACCCGTCACAAGGGAGAGGTAATCCTGAAACGACGTAGACAGACTTCCATTCACCGCTAATGGTGTACCAATCAGGTAATCGGCATGCCCCCCCCACTGCACCTGGTGATTGAGTCCTGCATAGAATTGGAAGCGCCAGTGTGGCTTTCCAAGGCGTCCGTACAGATATTTCTGATGCAAATAACTTTCTTGTACATAAGTATTTACCAGCCATCCATGTGCATATCCAACCCGAAATGCCAAAAGTTTTTTAGTAAAGCCAATGGGTACGAAATTGGGCGTATGCAACTGAATTTTCGGGAAAGGCTGTGCATTGCCCGACCAGGCCACAAAGCCCGATGTAAGGAGCGTATCGCCCAGGCCAGCTACTTCCCGCCGATTACCACCAAACAGTTCGAACTGCCCAAATCGTAACTTCACAAAGGCATCGGGCAGTATAATAGCCGGATTGTCGGACGTAGGTTGCGGACCGGCATTCCCCACAGCATATACCCCAAAGCCCCAGTCGAAGCGGGATTTTCGCCGGGCTGTCGTATCCGGGCGCCGTTTGTAATCGCGTAGTATACCCAACCGAAGCGTACCGAATGACCCGCGAACAGGCACTGTATTGTACTGGTTCGTTCGCAGCCAGAACGGATTCTGAGGGGCCGATGTATAGCTCCCTCCCACTTCTACTGAATACCGAATCATAGTGGTATCCCGGACCAACTGCGCCCAGGTCGACGGCACACTAAACCCCAATAAAACAGTAACCAGGTAGCGCGTTCGCATAGACATTTCCAATACTCATGACAACGGTTGACAAACATACAGTTATCCTTTCTAAATCGTTTATCAGCCTTACAATTATACATACGGTCGAAACATATTTGACAGTTTTTAGATTATATAGGGATAACCTGTTAGAGAACATATGAACGAAACCGTTACGTTAAACAATGGTGTTGAAATGCCTTTGCTCGGACTCGGTGTGTATGCCCCAAGTCAGACTAATGAAGTACAGCAGGCTGTAGAATGGGCGCTCGAAGCCGGTTGTCGCCTGATCGATACGGCAGCCGCCTACGGAAACGAACGCGAAGTAGCGGATGCGATCCGATCTAGTGGTATACCGCGAAGCGATATTTTTATCACCACCAAAGTATGGAACGACGACCAGGGATATAACCGAACCCTTCGGGCTTTCAACCGAAGCCTGGAACGCCTTCGCATCGATTCTATTGATTTATACCTTGTCCACTGGCCTGTTAAAGCCCATCGGCATGATACCTGGCGAGCCCTCGAAAAAATTTATAGTGAAGGTCGAGCCCGTGCCATTGGCATTTCCAACCATTACCCGACTCATATCGACGAATTACTGACCAGATCCACAATCACCCCGGCTCTTAATCAAATCGAATTCAGCCCCTATTGTTTCGTTCCTGAAGTACTGGACTATTGCCAGCAAAAGCAGATTCAGGTAGAAGGATACGCGCCGTTGGTTCGGGGTCAGAAAAAAGACGATCCACGATTGATAGCACTGGCTGAAAAATACGGCAAAAGCACGTTTCAACTCTTGATCCGCTGGTCGTTACAGCATGGTGCGGTTACCATTCCGAAATCCGTTAAACGGGAACGCATTCAGGAAAATTTCGACGTCTGGGATTTCACGATTTCCGATGACGATATGGCGCTGCTGGATACCTTTTATGATAACACCCGCATTGCCGATGATCCCAGAACGCTGCCCTAGTCAGCCATGTTAGCGAATGGGTAACGGTTCCCGTATGACACATTCGATTGGGAAGTGTGCCTGTAATAGATCGGCCAGAGCCTGTAAGCCCCATTCTTCACTACGACGGTGCCCTACGGCAATGACGGCTATACCGGTTTCATCGACAGCTTGCTGGCCCGGTTTTCGATAGGCCCCTGTTACATACAGGTGCGCCCCTCGTTCGGACGCTTCCCGAACCAGTGTGTTCGTCATTGCCCCTACTACGGCAACTCGCGAGCTCATGGGTTGCCATCTGGCCATACTATGCCCAGCCTCGGCCCGATCATAGCCCCCAAACAGTTCCTGAATGGTATCGAGCCACTCATCAAATTCCCGCTGCGCTACATCCACAAGCATACCCAATGGACGCTGAGGCAACACGCTCCCATTTTTAGCCGAATCCTGCTTATATCCCAGTGGCTCCAGATCGCTTGTTGCTCCCAATTGGGTAGCGAGCTGCTGATTATACCCAATCGACAGCGATTCATCGAAGGGTAGATGGTGAGTTAAAACCCCGAAATCGTTCGGAAGGGCCGCCAAATCAAGTTGCCAGGGTCGATGTAGCCAAAGGGCATCCAATTGATTTTCCAGAACCCAATCGGACAGCTTTGAGAACGGTTCTAATGCCAACCCAATCCGATGGATAGGTCGACTGGATGGATAGTAAATACCACCCCGTTCAGTTTCGGGGTATCGATCAATGACTAAGCTGGCTTGTAGAAAACGGTCTATATCAGCCAGATAAACGGGTGCACTGTGCATTCTTGCTTAACTACTAACTTAGCAAAATGTTGAGCAAGGAAGTCTATTGAGTGATTGAGCGAATGAGTGATTGAGCGATTGAGTGAATAGCTGACGCATACTATTTTCACTCAATCGCTCAATCACTCATTCGCTCAATAGACTTCGCACATGATTTTGGATTTACCGAAAATAAAGTTGTAGTTTTGCAGCCTAAACTGGCGACCTCAATGCCAGCCCGTCAAATCCGATGAAGTTCCTCGCTTAAAAACCCACGTGGTTTTTTCTTCTTCTCTCTAGTGTTTCTGCTCGCATGGGCAGTCGATTTCATTTCCATTTCACTCATACAGTGCCTGTAGCTCTTCAGCTATTGTCTAGTCTTTTTGTCCAATGACCAAATACATTCGGTTATTACTGGACGCATTGCGCGGTTCAGAAACCAATTTTACATCGGGTAGCATCAACCGGGCTATCTTTCTTTTATCGGTTCCGATGATTCTGGAAATGGTGATGGAGTCACTGTTTGCGGTCGTCGATGTGTTTTTTGTAGCGAAAATCGGGACGCAGGCGATTGCCACCGTAGGATTAACTGAATCGGTACTCACCATTGTATACTCCATTGCTATCGGCTTAAGTACGGCAGCTACAGCCATGGTATCCCGGCGAGTTGGCGAAGATAACCGGCGGGGAGCCGCTCAGGCAGTAGGTCAGGTTATTCTGGTTTCGCTGGTTATGGCCGTCCTGATGGGTGTACCGGGCTTTATCTTTGCCGAAGGCATTCTGCGGTTGATGGGTGGCGACGAGCAACTGATTGCTAATGGAGCGAATTTCACCCGGATGATTTTTGCCAGTTCACCCGCTATCATGCTGCTGTATACCCTAAGCGGTTGCCTGCGGGGTGCGGGCGATGCATCAATGGCTATGCGGTCGTTATGGATCGCCAACGGATTCAATATCATTCTGTGCCCGGTGCTTATTTTTGGCTGGGGCCCTTTCCCGGAATTGGGTGTTATGGGTTCGGCAGTAGCCACCACAGTGGGCCGTTCACTGGGTGTATTGTACCAACTATATGCGCTGACGCGTCAGAAAGGTGGAATCCAGGTCCTTCGCTCCGATCTAACGCCCGACATGGAGGTTATTCGAAACATCATCAGTCTGGCTATAGGCGGCACAAGTCAATTCCTGGTGGGGTCAGCTAGCTGGATATTTCTGACCCGCATCCTGTCGACTTATGGCAGCGATGTAGTGGCTGGGTATACGATTGCCATCCGAATCATTATCTTCACGATTCTGCCTTCGTGGGGTATGGCCAATGCAGCTGCTACACTGGTAGGGCAGAATCTGGGGGCGGGGCAACCCGAACGGGCCGAAACCTCAGCCTGGCGAGCTGCGTTCTGTAATATGATCTTTCTGGCTACGGTTGGCGTAGGCTTTTTTCTGGGTGCAGCCGAAGTCGTTAGTCTGTTTGATAACAATACCAACGTGGTTGATATTGCTGTTCAGTGTCTGCGCGTATTTTGTCTGGGCTACCTGTTTATGGCATATGGTATGGTGTTGAGTCAATCGCTCAATGGCGCGGGCGATACCCGTACACCAACTATCATAAATATTGTATGCTTCTGGCTAATTGAAATTCCGCTGGCCTACACGCTCGCCCATGTCTTCAACTGGGGGCCTCCCGGCGTATTCTGGTCGGTGGCCATCAGCGAAACGTTATTAGCCGTTATTGCCATTCTGGTGTTCCGTCGAGGGCGCTGGAAAACCGTTCAGGTATAATGAAAACCAAGTCGTTATGCCTGTTTTTACCGAAACTTTTACCCCTAAGGGGTCGTTCTATTTATGCATGATGTATGATATAGACAGTATGCTTAACTCCACCCATATAGCCTGCATCATACATCCTATAGCCTCCATTTTTTTATATGATTGAAACACACAAACAACCCGAAACCGCTGTATTGGTCGCGCTGATTACGCAAAAGCAGACAGCCGATCAAACCAAGGAATATCTGGACGAATTAGCATTTCTGGCAGAAACATCGGGGGTTGAAACGATAAAAGCATTCACCCAGAAGCTCGATCGGCCCGATACCCGCACCTTTGTCGGCAAAGGAAAGCTGGAAGAGATTCAGACCTTTCTCATCGACAACCCCGTCGATTCCATCATTTTTGATGACGATCTGACACCAGCCCAGGTACGTAATCTAGAAGCTGAGTTCAAGGACATCAAAGTACTGGACCGGAGTCTGCTGATTCTGAACATATTCTCGATGCGTGCGCAAACGGCTCAGTCCCGCGTACAGGTCGAACTGGCCCAGTATCAATACCTTTATCCACGGTTAACCCGCATGTGGACGCACTTGAGCCGCCAGAAAGGGGGAACCGGGATGCGTGGACCAGGAGAAAAAGAGTTGGAAACTGACCGCCGGATTGTAAAAGATCGGATTGCGTTCCTAAAAGAAAAACTCGCCAAAATCGACAAACAAAGCGTAACGCGCCGGAAAGAGCGTGATCGACTGGTGCGGGTCGCGCTGGTGGGTTATACCAACGTAGGCAAATCGACGCTGATGCGTACGATGGCAAAAACCGATGTGTTTGCTGAAAACAAGCTGTTTGCAACGGTCGACTCGACGGTTCGGAAAGTAACACTGGGCAACATTCCATTTTTACTGACCGACACGGTTGGATTCATCCGTAAACTGCCGACTACGCTGATTGAGTCGTTCAAATCGACACTCGATGAGGTTCGGGAGGCTGATATTCTGCTACATGTAGTCGATGTGTCGCATCCTAATTTTGAAGAGCAAATCGAGGTAGTCAATTCAACCCTGGCCGACATTAAAGCTGCCGATAAACCGATGGTACTGGTCTTCAACAAGATGGACCAGTTTGTTCCGAAAGACGAATGGACGGGCCAGCTTGATCAGGACGATGACGATTCGCACGAAGAAGTGGTCATTCCGGTAGCCGTACGACGAAAAACAGCGCTGGAATATCTGAAGAAAACGTACCTGACCCAGAAAGCCGATTATGTTGCTTTTATTTCGGCGCAAACAGGCGAAAATGTGGGCGAGTTACGTGAGTTACTCTACGACCTGGTGAAAGAGAAGCACTACCAGATTTATCCAAACTGGTTGCATGTCCCACTCTCAGAATCAGCCGAATACGGCGATGGTTTGGCAGGCTGATGGTTTTTCGACAACTTTGCGTGATTACACTTCACCCCATCCCCTCTCCTGCCAGGAGAGGGGCTACTTTTGGCCTTGTAGTTCAACGGATAGAATAAGCGTTTCCTAAACGTTTGATACGGGTTCGATTCCCGTCGAGGCTACAGAGAGCCCGCTTCTGAGCTAGAAGCGGGCTTTTTTATACAGTAAAGAAAATACCTGAATCTTACTATTCTGTCATACAACTTAATGCCTTGCATCATATAGCGAATCATACTCAACAGACTGCTGAATAAGGATTGATATAACTCAATGCTTATTCAGCCACATATCTACAAAAACCCATCCCGAGAACGAAGAAAGCCTTTTTTTAGCTGGAAATATTTTCGCTCGCTACATAAGTACTATTACTTAAATTTAATCTAAATAAATAGTAATCATACATTCATTCATTAGCCTGCTTATTGTAGGTGTGCCAGCCAGATTAACATAAGGATATTGTCCACCTAAAAAAAACAAATACCTGATGATTAAATAGTTATGAAATAAATTACGTTTATGCTTACCGTTTGCTCAAAAACTGACCCTTAGTGAAAACTTTTTAAAATTGGGCTAGTTAACAAATTGTTCAGCCTGTAAGATTAGTCATTTGTACTAAACCCCACATTACCTATAATAGTCTTCATTACTTTATTACTAGTATTAACTGATGAATCGTTTTAACACTGCCAACAGCCAGGCAACCCTCACTTGGGAGCGAGCCTTGCCTACGATCCATGATCGACAGAGACGCTCAGCACCCTGGATTCGCTCCGGCCAATCCCTCTCCGCAAAATACCCAACTACCTCCCGAGCCCAACGCTCCTTTCTACCTCTCCAGCGCTCGAAACATCGCTCGCTCTCCAGGCCAACGGCCCACTTTACCACTGCCTATCCTACGCTCGTACCCTACGACCCATTGATTCTATAGGCGGCTTTTTGCCATTCTTCTTTTTGAAAATCTTCGTCTGTTGAAACGATACTGGCTCTTTACACAGTCTTTCATCGAGTCAATCAGCATACGTTTGCTATTGTCCATTGAAGCAATTCGTTGGGGTTACTCGCTATTTCGTTCAGAAGTCGCTTGCCCCACTTTGCCATTAACCACTCACGCTATGATTTCTGCTGCTAATCAGATTACCCGTTCAATTAAAATTCCCGGTTATTCAGAACCTGTTCTGCTCAACACGATTGTTCGCTTGCAGGGCGAAAGCAATTATACGTGGCTTCACCTTCAGGCTTCTAAAAGGCCAATGTTGATTGCCAAAAATCTCAAATGGTTTGAAGAGATGCTACCCGATTTTGTGCGGGTTCACAAATCCGATCTGATCAACCCAAGTTTCGTCCAAAAGTATGATTACGCGAACTCAACTACACTGGAAGTGAGCCTGCCCAACCAACACACTATCAGAGTATCCCGCCGTCGTATTGACCCTGTCCTGTTGAAGCTTAAGCATCATGGGTCAAATCTGAGCTAATGGATAACGTATAATCATAAATTAACCATATCATGAGACAGTCCTTGCTAATGATGAGTAGTATCCTGGCAGGTCTACTCGGTTTTATAGGATACTGCTGGTTGCTGATCGACTGGTACCAGGACATGAAGTATGGGCACTATGAACGCGAGCCGCTAGAGACGATCGTGGAATCGGGGGTCATACTTGCTTATTGTTACGTCGCCTTTCGATTTGTCCAGCCGAAAGTAAATAGCCTGCAAACGCCTGACGATTCATTATCCACAAGAGTCAACCGTTCGTCAACAGGCTGGTTAGGCAGGCTAATGATGCCCATTACACGCACAAGGTTAGGTAGCCGCCTTTATCGGCCCAAGTAAACCTACGCTTTCCACTTTCACAGTTCACTGATGCAGTTGGCGCTGAGTTTTTCAGCGCCAACTAGTTTCCAATTGCTACTTTCCTTATGACCAAACCTTTTACCTATGTTCTGATTGTTCTACTCGTTTTCATGTCCTGTTTAACCAGTTGGTCTCAAGGCTTGCGAAAAGTCCGTTATCAGACCGAAGTCGGTTTTTATGCAGCTACATCCCCAGCTACTCCATTCTGGTTGCGCAGTAATCAATACGGTATTGTGCCAAACGACAGTCCGTTTCTGACACTACGGCAGTCCATACGGCAGGATTATCGAGCTATTCGATCACATGCCGATAGCCTGAAATTCATTAAACGAAAAATTGACTTTGGCTGGGGAGTACAGGCCGTTCTCAATGCAGGTCACACCTATCAACTGCTCATTCCGGAAGCCTATTTGAAACTCAAACTAGGACGTAGTATGGAAGTATGGGCTGGCCGACGACGGGAAATTATTGGCCTGGTCGATTCGACATTAAGTTCAGGGTCTTATGCCTGGTCAGGTAATGCCTTGCCTCTGACTAAAGTACAATTTGCCATACCGGATTACCTCCCTCGAAAAGGGCTCATCGGCTTTAAAGGATTTTATGCCCACGGCTGGTTTGAGTCGGGCCGATTTGTCGATAATGCCATGTTACATCAGAAAGCCCTGTATGCACGATTGGGAAGGCCCAACTGGCGAACGAAATTCTATGCGGGCATCAATCACCAGGTCATGTGGGGCGGGCAGACTGACCGCTTATCGAATAATTCGACAATCAAAAACAACCAGCTTCCCAATCAATTCAGCGATTACGTCAATATGGTACTGGCGTTGCCCTTGGGCAATCGAACGGATATCGACACAACACGCGTTAGCCATTTTGACCATGAGAATCGTATTGGCAATCACCTGGGAACGGTCGATCTAGGATTTGAATATATTGGCCGCTCGTTCTCACTGTTTGCGTATCGACAGAACATCTACGAAGATGGCTCCCTGTTCTACCTGACCAACATACAGGATGGTCTGAATGGACTGCGCATCCGTAATAGGCGCCCCCGCAATCCGACAGGAATTCAAATTAAGGACTTACTGCTTGAATACCTTTACACGCAGAGTCAGGGAGGTTCCCAATTTTTAGAAAGTTCTGCCCAGCGAGGTCGTGACAATTATTTTAACCACTCGCAGTATCAGGATGGCTGGTCGCGGTATGGGCAAACGATTGGCACACCTTTCATTAGTCCTACCCCGGCTAGTCGGAGCGACTTACCTCAGTATGGATTCACTAACAACAACCGGGTAGCAGTAATGCATATGGGTATGTCGGGCCGAATACTCGATTTCTTTTCGTTCCAATTTAAGGCTTCTTACAGCGAAAATCTGGGCACTTATGAGCAACCATTCCCGAACCCCGTTCACCAGTTTTCCTCACTATTGACTCTGGCTTCGCCGGTAGCTATTTTGAAAGGAGTAACCGCTCGTGCTTCTATCGCAACCGATATAGGCGATTTGTATGCTAATTCGGTGGGCTTTTATCTAGGTATTCGAAAAGATGGTTATCTCTAAAACAAACAAATCTGAGTAGTTCCAGTTAAGTAAAATTAATTAATTCTAGAGAGTAAAAGTACCTTTCACTAAAACAATAAACGTTATGAACAAGATCATCTTAGGGGTTTCAGTAGTAGCCATGCTAACCCTGACTAAAACCAGTTTCGGGCAGGCCGTTCAAGAAGCTAAGGCCGAGAAAAAAGAACAGAAAGCGGAAAAGAAAGCCGCTAAAGCCAATGAGCTTCGCTCCAATGCAGCTACCGGCAAAGGACTCGAAATAGCCGGGATTTCTGACGCCCATACACGCAAAGCAAAAGCCGATCGAAAAATAAAACACGCTCATAAGAAAGAGCTGAAAAGTGAGGCTAAAGAATTAAAAGCAGCCGCGAAAGATCGGACGAAAAAAGCCGATGGCGTCAATTAAATGTAAACCAGTTTATCAAGTTGTCATGTTTTCTGTCGGTAATCATAGCTGACAGGGCTGGTTAAAACGCAGTTACACCGATGTGACTGCGTTTTTTTTATTCTCAGCCTTACTTGTCCACACAACAAGGTAAATCCCAAATCAACCTATACACTCTATGCAACAGAACTGCCAGCCAGGTTCTGACACACCCTCCATCTGGTTTCATCGTAGATAAACGACTGCAAGACTACGATCAGCATTTGATTGTATAGGGGCTAGATAAAGGTAATACGTCCGATAGTTTGTATCAATTCAAAAAATATCAATCGCAATATTGCGATATATAAATTTACTAGTACCTTTGCGCTATGGGAGTCACGAAAACAGAGATTTTTACGGAACAACAAAATCGGCTGGCCGATTTAGCCAAAGCGTTTGCTCATCCGGCACGGGTAGCCATCCTGCAATTACTGGCTCAAAAGAAAGCCTGTGTTTGTGGCGATTTAGTGGATGAACTATCCCTGGCCCAGGCAACTGTTTCGCAACACTTGAAGGAATTGAAACGCATTGGCATCATTCAGGGAGAAATTAATCCGCCCCGCGTCTGCTACTGCATCAACGAAACCGTGTGGGAAGAAGCCCGGCAAGCCTTTGGTTCACTGCTGGATACGTTTGTAGTGGCCACTACCTGCTGTTAAATAGTGGCTTTTTTTTTGGCCACATTGATCGCAATATTACATTAAACCGATAAATTGAACATGGAAACTGCTGAGCAAATTAAAGAAGTTGTGCGCCAGAAATATGGCGCCATTGCCGAACAACCTGAATCGGATGGCTGCGGCTGCGGACCTACCTCCTGCTGCGACCAATCCAGACCGGGACCTGAGCTTGAAGCCAATATACCGATCATGATGGCGCAGGATTATAACGAATTGGCGGGCTACGTCGCTGATGCTGACTTAGGTTTAGGCTGCGGCTTACCCACCCAGTTTGCCCACATCAAGCCCGGCGACACAGTCGTGGATTTAGGTTCGGGGGCAGGTAATGACTGTTTCGTGGCTCGTGCCGAAACCGGCGAAACAGGGCGGGTAATTGGCCTGGATATGACCCCAGCGATGATTGACCGCGCTCGAAAAAATGCGAAAACCCGAAGCTATACCAACGTAGAATTCGTTTACGGCGATATCGAAGATATGCCCCTGCCCGACAACCTGGCCGATGTAGTGGTTAGTAACTGCGTCATGAATCTGGTTCCCGATAAGCAAAAAGCCTTTGCCGAAACTTTCCGCATTTTAAAACCTGGTGGTCATTTCAGCATTTCCGATATTGTACTGAACGGCGATTTGCCGCAGGGCTTACAGCAGGATGCCGAACTGTATGTAGGCTGTGTATCCGGTGCTATCCAGAAAGAGGCCTATCTGCAACTTATCATAGACAACGGTTTCACTGCCATTCAGGTACAGAAAGAGCGGGAGATCAATCTGCCCGATTCTGTCCTGCGAAATTACCTGACCGAGGAAGAAATCGCTCAGTACCGCCAGCAGGAGCGTGGCATCTACAGCATTACTGTTTTTGCCCAGAAGCCCGTTCGCCTGGTAGAAACCAAACCAGCGGCTGCCGCTTGCTGTGGACCCGATTGTTGTAACTAACCCTTAAATCAAACCTGATTTATAATGAAACGTATCCTCGTACTCTGTACAGGCAATTCGGCCCGCTCACAAATGGCGGAAGGCTATCTGCGCTTCTTTGCCGATCAATCGGAACACACTGAACAGGCCGACGTTTATAGCGCGGGCGTAGCTCCTCACGGTGTAAACCCTCTCTCCATTCAGGTCATGGCTGAAGATAATGTCGATATTTCACAGCACACTTCTAACCATGTCGATGAGTACCTAGCTATTCCGTTCGATTATGTGATTACGGTGTGCGACAATGCCCGTGAGCAATGTCCGCTCTTTCCGTCGAGCGCCGAAACGATTCATCATAGCTTTCCCGATCCGGGCCATCAGCCGGGTGTTGATGCGCTGACGTCATTCCGTCAGGTTCGCGACCAGATTAAAGTTTTCGCTAAAGATTTCATCGAAACCAGGTTAGCCCATCACTAACTCATTTAAAAATGGCCATTCATATTGACACCGCTCGGCCCGACGATCAGGCTGCCATCGAGAGTCTTCTAGCGCAAAACGATTTACCCATTCAGGATTTACCTACAGGTCTACCCAATTTTGTCATTGCCAAAGAGAACGAAACGCTGGTCGGCGTAGCCGGGCTGGAATCCTTTGGCTCGGTTGGTTTGCTACGTTCGGTTGCCGTTGATCCGGCCCATCAGGGCAAAGGCATTGCTGCTCGGTTACTTGATCGCTTACTGGATACTGCCAGGGCAGCCAACTTGCAGGACATTTACCTGATTACGACTACTGCCAATGGGTATTTTACTCGTTACGATTTCGCCCCGATAAGCCGCGAACTGGTCCCTGACCCCATTCAACAGACGCAGCAATTCAGTGGCCTTTGCCCATCGTCGGCCATCGTAATGAAACGGGCTCTAAACAGCCAACCTGCATGAGTACACCGCGCCTTTCATTTCTGGATCGATTCTTAACGCTATGGATCGTTGTAGCCATGCTTACTGGTGTAAGCATCGGCTATTTTTTCCCGCAATCGCAGACACTTATCAACCAGTTCAACTCCGGCACAACTAACGTACCGCTGGCAATTGGCCTGATTCTGATGATGTACCCACCGCTGGCAAAAGTCAAATACGAGGAATTGCCAACTGTGTTTGCCAATGCGAGAATCCTGGCTCTTTCTCTCGTTCAGAACTGGATTATTGGCCCGTTACTGATGTTCGGTTTAGCTGTTCTTTTCCTGTCGGACAAGCCCGATTACATGACTGGCCTCATTATGATTGGTATCGCCCGCTGCATTGCCATGGTCATTGTCTGGAACGATCTGGCGGGTGGCGATCGGCTGTATGCTGCGGGGCTGGTGGCGTTTAACAGCATTTTTCAGGTGTTGTTTTATTCGGTCTATGCCTGGCTATTCATTACAGTTTTACCACCGTTGTTTGGCCTGCACGGTTACGAGGTACATATTACCATTGGCGAAGTCGCTCGTAGTGTATTCACCTATCTGGGTATTCCGTTTTTGGCGGGTATTCTCTCAAGATTCATCCTTACACGACTCGTTAGCCGACACTGGTACGAGCAGACATTCTTACCCGCTCTCAGTCCCCTTACCCTCGTTGCGCTTCTCTTCACGATTGTGGTCATGTTCAGTCTGAAAGGCCAGCTCATCGTTTCCATTCCGCTCGATGTAGTACGCATTGCCATCCCGCTCACCGTCTATTTTGCTATCATGTTTTTTTCTGCTTTCTATCTTTCCAGACGAGCAGGAGCCGATTATGGTAAATCAACGGCCTTGGCCTTTACTGCAGCCGGAAATAACTTTGAACTGGGCATTGCCGTAGCAATCGCGGTATTTGGGATTAATTCGGGAGCCGCTTTCGCAGCAGTGATTGGGCCTTTAATAGAAGTCCCTGTGCTGATTCTGCTGGTTAATTTCGCCTTAAAACAACAAAATCGCTTTACCACTCCTGTCTGAGAAGAACAACCGGACGCATCTCATTCAGTAAGCTCATTTAACAGGAAGAGGCTGACGATACTAAGGCGATTGCTTAGGCCAGATGAATCGGTACGGGTTTTCCGAAACCTTCGCGGAGGGCTACACGGGCGGCATGATAGCCACACATACCGTGTACGCCCCCACCGGGTGGTGTTGACGAAGAACAGATAAATATGCCGGGAGCCGATGTTTTGTAGGGAGATAAGGTTATGACCGGACGCGTGTACAACTGCCCGATGTCGATAATACCACCGTTGATGTCGCCCCCGATGTAGTTAGGGTTATAGCCTTCCATCTGTACGGTATTCATGGTATGGCGAGCTAGAATCCGGTCGCGAAACCCAGGTGCAAACCGTTCAACCTGTTTCTCGATGGCCTCCGTCCGGTCAACGGTCGAGCCGTTTGGCACATGACAGTACGCCCAGGCCGTATGCTTCCCTGCTGGGGCTCGGCTGGGGTCGAACAGGCTTTGTTGAGCCAGCAGGATAAACGGTCGACCAGGGTGGTTTCCATCAGAGGTTTCCTGCTCGGCCTGCGCTATCTCTTCGAACGTACCGCCAATGTGTATCGTACCCGCCTGCTGGCATTCGGGAGCGGTAAACGGGATTGGGCCATCCAGCGCCCAGTCGATCTTAAAAACACCCATTCCATAGCGGTACTGTTCCAATTGCCGACGATACAGGGACGATAAGCGATCTCCGGCAATGGAAAGCAGTTGCTTCGGTGTCAGATCGAACAGAACCACCCGCGTCGATGGAATATCGTTCATAGAGCGGACCAGCCTCCCCGTCTCGATCCGTCCCCCCAGTGATTGAAAATAGGAGGCTATTGCATTGGCAATCGCCTGCGAACCACCTTTGGGGATGGGCCAGTTGTATAGATGTCCAGCAGTAGTCAGCACCAGGGCAATGGCCGATGTGGTCAGATTACTCAGGGGCTGAATGGAATGAGCGGCCATACCAGCCAATAGCCCACGGGCTTCTTTGGTTTTGAACCGTTTGACCAGTTGTGTAACGGGCAACAGGGCATCCAGACCAAAGCTGGCTAAATCGATTGGATGTTTCGGAAAACGCAAAGGTCCCAATACATCCGGTGCCAGCCCCGGCCAGTGTCGAACGAGGGGTTCAAACAAGTTCCGGTATGTTTCCTGATCAGCGCCGAGTGATTGGGCCGTTTCTGTTAATGAATACCGAAGAGCGGCTGCTGTGCCATCATCGAACGGATGGGCGGCTGCCACAGGGGGATTGATAAACTCCAGCCCATGTTCGGCCAAGGGTAATTGCTGAAAAAAGGGAGAGCCTACGGCCAGCGGGTGAATGGCAGAACAAACGTCGTGCACAAAACCGGGCAGGGTCAGTTCAGCCGAGCGCGTCCCCCCACCAATGGTTTCCTTGGCCTCCAGTACCAGCACTGACAATCCGGCTCGTTGCAACGTAATGGCCGCACTAAGCCCATTAGGTCCTGACCCTACTACCACGGCATCTACCTCGGTTTTCGCCATTTGTTCGCTGTCTTAAAATAGATTCGTTTACTGTTTAGTGCTGTGTAATTTAGTGCGGGCGGGTTGAAGAATCTGACCCCACAGCACACTGCACAGAAAAATTCACCTTTCGGGTCGGTTTAGTACGCGCCCATCGGATTTGATTTGCCAGGCCGTGATGGGGTTGAAATGGTAGCCGCCATCCGAGCCCCTCGCTTCGATCAGTTGGGTAAACGTCGGCTGAATATAACCCGTTTCGTCGGTAACCCGGCTCATAATCTCGGTGTCAGCGCCATTCCAGTGCCACAGATAACGGAATCCGGTATGCGCTTTATCCAGGATCGGGTCCTGAAGCGTAGCCAGTTGCCAGCTTTTACCAGCATCGGTACTTACCTCTACCCGCGCTACTTTCCCTCGACCACTCCAGGCAATGCCCCGAATTTCGATCCATCCTTTTTCAACCGTTTTCGGATAAGCCGGAAAGGTGATAATCGAGCGGGCATCCATGTCGAAACTGAACTGCCGGATTTTACCACCTTTGACGTTTTCGGTGTATTTCGAGGTTTCTTCCCGTGTGTGCCAGGGCGCATCACCCAGTTCGATCCGTCGGAGCCATTTCACGTTAGTATTCCCTTCCCAACCCGGCAGAAACAATCGAACCGGATAGCCCTGTTCGGGTCGTAAGGCTTCGCCATTTTGAGCGTAGGCAATAATCGCATCGTCCCAGCCTTTTTTAACGGGTATACTCCGGGTCATTACGGCCGCATCGCCCCCTTCGGCCAGAAACCAGCTTGCACTCGGCTTCACACCCACTTCCCGAAACAGCGTAGCGAGTTTTACGCCCGTCCATTCGCTTTGACTCGTCAGGCCACAAATATCCTGCGGACTCATGGTTTCCTTACCTGTACGAAAATTCCCCGAGCATTCCAGAAACGCAATCCGCGATACGGAAGGGAATCGCTTCAGATCGGCAATGGTAAACACCAGTGGCTTATCGACCAGCCCATGAATCAGTAGCTCGTGTTTGGCCGGGTCGATAACGGGAACACCCGCATGATGGCGCTCGAAATGCAGATCGGAAGGAGTGATGATGCCATAAAAATCCTGAAGGGGCGACCGCGACGAAATCTCCGACGGTTTCTTGACAAGCTTTTCAAACGACGACCGCGTACCAACCTCGCCCGCCAAGGTACCTACTCGCTTCGTTGGGTCATCGGGCAGCAGTTCGGCAACGGAAATACTTCCCTGAACGCTTTTCCCCTGTGCGGTCTGGACAATAGCCACAGCCGCCGTAGCGGCTCCGCCCAGCATAGCCCGTCGGGAAAGCTTAGTGGTCAGTTGATTGAGTCGAAGGATTTTCTTCATATCACTTTATTTCGGGGCCGCCTTTCCAATCGTCGGGCACGAATAGCGTTTGGGCGTTGATCACAGCTTTTTCGTCGATAATACCGTTGGCAGTCAGCAAATAGGCCGTCAGGTTATACACCTCCTCATTAGTGAGTGAACCCGGCTCGCTGAACGGCATGGCCCGCCGGATATAATCGAATACAGTGGTGGCATACGGCCAGTAATTGCCAACGGTTTTCTCCGGTCGTTTTTTCGTTCCTTCGGAAGCCGTTGTCACCAGCGATTCATTTGGTCCACCAACGCCCCCTACGCCGTGACAGGCTGCGCATTTCTGGGCGAAAATCAACTTACCCACGGTTGGTTTCCCTTCGCCTGGGGGTAAGCCTTTCCCATCGGGCCGTACATCAATATCGAGCCGGGCAATTTCGACCGGAGTCGCGGCCCGGCCAATGCCAAACGTAGCTGGAAATGTATCTCGAACAACTACAGGTGTTTTATCATATAACCAGCCCTGACCTTCTGAATCAGGCAAAAAATTCACCCAAAACGTAACGATTGCAGACAACCACAGCAAGGTACTGTTTAGACTTTCCATAATGGTTTTTTTTGTCCTTCCGAGGAACGAGGAATCCCGAATATCCTGACGCTTGAGATCCTTCGTTCCTCGGAAGGACAAAAAACTATCGAAACAAAAACTTAAACACTTACCCCTTAATAACTTCCGGCTTTGAGGGTACTTTCGGATAAGGCGTATGGCCGCTGAATCCGATCGAGTACCACATAAATGGAATCTTTTTTCTCGTTAATACCCTGTAAAATAACCCGCTGACCGCCATTTTGTGCTGTATAGCTCAGAATCATCCGGTTGCGTTTTGTGGGTCGATTTTCGGCTTCAATCCCTTTAGTCCGACGAGTAGAGCGGGCAATTGGATTGATTTTGGGATCTTCCGGGCCGATGATCGCCAGCGCTTCTTTCGGAATCCAGTTATCAGTCTCCTGCTTGTCCCCTTTCCGACGCTCTCCTCTCAACCGGGCTTTGGCTCCTTCGGACGTACCGCCCAGATCGCGGTTGTTGCCCAAAAACTCCCGGTTTTCCTGATTACGCGCTCCCCGGTTTTTATCCTGCAAATACAGCACATGGTGTACCGTATCGGCTTCGTAATAGAACACCCGCTGGCCACCCGCTACGCCCGTCAACTCGAAGGTTCGGTTGATGTCACGCATGGGGGCTCCCCCACCGTTCGACAGGTCCAGTTCAACAGGTTTATTTACTTTGAAGGTCAGCGTTGTCCAGTTTTCGAATGTAGCCTGTTGCCAGCGAAGCGAATCCAGCGGGGAGTAAGGCAGTTCGGCCCCGTTTAGCTTAAACTGGGTCACGTTGTAATTACCGCGTAGTTCTTTCAACCCTTTCTGAGCCGGTTGTTTGTAGGGATCGTACCGAAAATTGACATACTGAAGCCAGAACAACAGCACCAGAAACAACCCTATTGTAGTCGTTTTCAGGCCAATACGAGCATATTGCTGCCAACCGCTAAATACCGGAACAAAATAATTCGGAATGGTCAGCCGCTCCCGGATCAGCAGATTATACAGGTCTTTGAGGTAGTAGATCAGCAAAAAGCCCGACAGCAACACGAAGTACGAGCTATAGCCATGCACCCCGCCATCGTAGGCCCGGAAGAACAGTAACGCACCCGCCAGTACCTCGACCACGCCCGTGAAGACTTCGTACCAGGGCACAATACCGATGGATAACCAATAGATTTTCTGGGCTGTCAGATCACCAAAATTCGTATTCAGCACCCCCAGCGATGGATAGGGCAACTGCGTTGGCATCAGCTTGGTAAACCCAAATCCAATGATCCCGATACCCGCCCGATACCGTACCACTACCCGCAACCAGTAATAGAGCAGATTATAGTTGATAATCTGTCGGTTCCGAACAACAGTTGTCCAGATCAGTCCAACCACCGTAGCGAAGATGAGTGTGATAATCCAGGGTGCGTAGCCGTTCAGCGTACTACCAAACAGCTTGTTACCAAATAAGGTCAACCCAGAGCCAAAACGGGCAATATCGTATAGATCGCGGTAATGCAGATGCAGCCAGTCGAACGAGACGAGTTCCTTGTACCAGTCGAGGCTGTTAGGCAGCGACATACTGATGAAAAACACAAACGCAATGCGAAACAAAATCTTCTGTCCTTCGGTCCAGGCCGTAGCTGAACCGGGCTGACTGTCGGCGGGTACTTTCCTACTGGTAGCTTTTGAGACAGACGACGCACTTAATTCTTCCGGCGTAATCAACCCTAAATCAGCACGTTCAGGGGTTATATTGGGAGTTGCCATGATTCAGAAGAAGGTTAGAGTTTGAGCGATCCCCGTCGACCCGCTTTGGCAGCCTCGTCGATCAGGTATTTTTTATCCAGTTTGTCCAATACCGCATACACGGAGTCACGCTTTTCATCGACACCCGCCAGAATAATCCGGCCGTCACCGGCTTTGGTATAGGTCAGTTGCAGGGTTTCGTTAGGATAATGCGGATTTGCATTTTTAAGCGTCAGTAGTCGGCCAGTTGGGTCAACGGTGTAGCGATAATAGTGCCGACCCTGCGAGCCTGCATACTCATAATCTCGCCCGGCATCCGTGGCCGACAGTTGTTCGGTATTGTCATTGACCAGGTCAACAGCTCGGTTCGATTTGATGCTGATGGTATTCCATTTTTCGAAAACGACATCCTGCCAGCGAACGGGGTCCGTTTTCGAATACGGCAGCGTTTTACCAGCCAGCTTAAACTCACTCACATTATAAATACCGGCTGCTCCGGCTAATCCGGGTGTTTTCGGAAAGCGGATAGAGCCCTGTCGGTAGGTCGTGTACGTTGTGAAGCCATAGAGCAATACCGTCAGCCCGATAAATGCTCCTTTCAGTGCCAGCCGACTGTACTGTTGCCACTGTTCGCGCCATATCGGATGAAATCGATTGGGTACGGCCGCCACTTCGAGGGAAACCAGCCGAAACAACCGAATCGCATCGAAGGCAAACAGAACCAGCCCAAAGGAAATCAGCAGGCCACTGTACACGTACTCGCCCCCTTCATAAGCCAGATTGGAGAAGAACACGTTACCCAAAAATGGCAGTAGAATCAGCGTACCGATAGTTGCCGTTTTCCGATGCAGCAACAGCAAGCCACCCACCAGTTCCACCTGCCCCAGAAACGATTCATAGGAAGGTACAACCCCCAGCGACAATGAGAAAAGTTTCCAGGCCGTATGATCGCCATAGGCGGTGTTCAGATTACTAATCGACGGAAGGGGCGCCTGCAACGGGAAAAGTTTGATAAATCCATACGCGATCACGCCCAGAGCCAGTCGGTAGCGTAACGCTACCCGCAGCCAATAAAACAGGGCATCGTAATTCGTTTTTCGATCATCTTGCTGCGACCACACAACCGAACCAATCAGAGCCACGAGGGCAACGATACCCCAGTTAGCGAAACTATCTTCAGTGCCCACAAAACGGGGGGCATAATGCGACAGATTGAACAGGTATCGTGTGTACCCGCCACCGAACGAAACCAGATTTCGGAAAAACTGCGGATCGAGTGGCAGAATCTGAATCAGAAAATAGAGGAATACGAACCGGAATATTCCTTTTTCGACCGATGTCCAGCCACTGTCGGTCTGTAACTCGGCCTGTTGGAAGGTTTGCGGATTAGCAAACGTGGTGTCAGAATAAGGCATCGCTATAGGGTTTAGGAATAATCAGTAGCCAGGATTTTGCGTAAGTGCTTTGTCGGTCTGTAGCTGCTGAACCGGAATCGGCAATACGTACCGATTGGCATCGGTCAGGTTGAAAACAGCTCCGGCCCGACCCGTGCGTACCACATCGAACCAGCGATGAGGCTCCAGCGCAAACTCGACCCGTCGCTCGTTTTCAATCGCCAGCAGAACGGCGTCTTTTGTTGAGGTCGTTGTAGCGGTCAGAGCCGTCAGTCCCGCCCGATCACGGACGGCGTTCAGGTCAGTCAGGGCATCAGCCAGTTTATCCTGTTGAGCCCGAGCCTCCGCCCGAATCAGGTAGGCTTCGGCAATGCGGAACACATACGACGGATCGGAGCCGGGGTTGCGGTAGTAGAGGTTTCCATACCAGCGGTTCTGATTGTCTTTGGCAACCAGCACCGAGCGATTGCCCCCAACAGCCGGATCGTTCAGCAAGGCAACCAGTGCATCGTTGGGTGCCCATTGCCGTGTACCACCGTTGGTTTGCGGTTGCCATTGCCCCCGGTGGCTGTTCACTTCGGTCGTGCCGTTGTAGAAAATTTCGAACACCGACTCTGCCGTTCCCCGCGCATCGTTCTGGAAGAAGGCTCCATACGGTTTCACCAGCTTGTAGTTGGTCGCATCGCTGATGAGTCGGCTGGCGTAGTCTTCGGCTTTGGCGTAATCTTTCTGGTAGAGATAGAATCGGGATTTCAGCGCAAAAACGGTTTTCTGCGTGACCCGATAACGATCAACCGTGGTGGGTAACAGCGGCTCGGCGGTTTCGAGGTCTTTCAGCACCTGTGCGTAGGTTTCGGCCTGTGTGCTCCGTTTGATACCCGAGTTATCCGTCGGTTTGATGGTCGGATCAGTAATGATCGGTACCCCACCAAACGTACGGGACAGGTCGAAGTAAGCGAGTGCCCGTATGGCATAGGCTTCACCCAGGTACTGGTTTTTCAAGGCTGTGGTCAGGGCCGGGTCCGTTACGGTTGGCACTTTCGCAATGATGTTGTTGGCCCGGTTGATAGTCCGATAAATCGCAATCCAGACACTCGAAATGGTCGAGTTATCGGCATTCACCTTTTTATTGATAAACTCCTGCACCTGTGACTGCGAGCCCGTCCACTGGATGTTGTCGCCCGACAGGTAGCCGATGGATTGAAAACTTGTCCCGTAATAGTCGCCACTGGCCAGGGCACTATATACTCCCCGCAGCGCAGTCAGCGCCGAGTTCTGATCGGTAATCGTTTCCGTATCGGAGATCGACTCCAGCGGTTTTACATCTAAAAAATCTTTACAACTACTGACCGTGACCAGCAGAAGCAGAAAAAAGAGAGAGTTGATTGATTTCATTGGTTTATGTATGATTGGTCGTACCACCTCACCCCCGGCCCCTCTCCTGATTTCAGGAGAAGGGTGACTCACCAAGGGTAGCTGTTTTTCCATAAGGCCATGAGTTTCCTTTGGAAGGCGCCCCTTTCTTAAGATGGTTGGAGCGAATTTTATAAAGTCAAACTAATTCCACCCTGAATACCAACGGGCTGGGGAGGAGTGCCGAGGTCGATACCTTGTGCATTCTGATCGCTGCTGGAACTGGATTCGGGATCGAGGCCGGTGTAGTTGGTGAGCAGCCACAGGTTGGTGCCAACGGCATACACCCGAACGTTCTGAATGCCTAATCGACTCGTGATTGCCTTCGGAACCGTATAGCCTACTGTTAGTGATTTTAGTCGCAGAAATGAGCCATCTTCCAGCCAGCGGCTTCCGCCATCCCGGTAGTTGTTGACATTGATACCATCGGGACGAGGTACATCCGTCACGTCGCCCGGTTTCTGCCAGCGCGCCAGATTCGATTTGAAGATGATCCGGGCATCGTCACGCGCTCCACCACCTTCCCCGAAGAATCGATTGTGGTTGTAAATCTTATTGCCGTATTGATAGGAGAAAAACAGGTTCACATCGAAGCCCTTGTACGAAAAGCTGTTGGTAAGGCCACCAAAGAATTTCGGCCAGATGCTGCCCACCAGTTGCCGGTCATCGACAGTGATTTTACCGTCTTTGTTTACGTCGTCGTACACCACGTTGCCCGTTTGTGGATCGACATACAATTGTTTGTACACCCAGAACGAATACAGCGGAAAGCCCTGTTGCTGGAGAATCAGATCGCGGCTACCGTATTTGAGTGGCGTCGCCAGTTTTTCGATCCGGTTCACATTTTGCGCCACGTTGAAACTGGTCGTCCAGGTCAGCCCACTCTGGCGAAGGTTGACCGTGTTGATACCCAGTTCAAATCCTTTGTTGCTGATTTCGGCCGCGTTGCTCCAATAACTGCTAAAGCCTGTCGTACCGGCCAGCGCGATCTGAAACAGGCCGTTGGTGGTGTATTTATCGTAGACGTTCAGCTCCAGCCCAATCCGGTCGGTAAACAGCGATACGTCCAGTCCGGCACTGATTTGGCGGGTTCGCTCCCATTGCAAATCGGGGTTACCCAGTTGCTGGGGTGCAATACCGGGGCTTCCCTGATAGCCCGTGCCACCCGTCCAGAGCCCTTGTGCGGCAAAATTGCCGATGCCGTTCTGGTTACCCGTTACACCCCAGCTAGCCCGCAGTTTTAAATCGCTGATAGCCGTGACGTTCTGTAGGAACGATTCCTGTTTCACGCGCCAGGCCACCCCTACTGATGGAAAATACCCCCATTTGCGGGATGAGCCAAAGCGCGACGACCCATCGGCCCGTACACTGGCATCGATCAGGTATCGACCGGCGAAATTATAATCGGCCTTGGCGAAAAACGATGCCAGCGTGCTCTTGCTCCAGTTTTGCGAGCTGGCCGTAGTCGCTGCCGATGAAATCTGCGTAAAATTATCGTTCGGGAAGCCCCGCCCTTCAGCATACGTACGGGTCAGGTTATCGCTCTGCAACGTATTCCCGATCAGTACACCCAATGAGTGGTTCGAGCCAATCTTTTTCCGATACGTCAGCGTTTGCTCATTCAGCCAGGTAGTATACTGACTAATACTCGAGGTGGCATAGCCGTTCGGGCTACCCGAAATCAGTTTGGAATTCCAGTATTCCGACTCGTTATAGTTGTTGTAATCGATGCCGAAGCTGGTCCGAAACTTCAGGCCGGGTAGCAGTTGGGCATCCGCATACAGGTTACCGATGTAGCGCAGGCTGGTCGTATGAACATTGTAGTTGTTGATCAGCAAGGTTAGGTTATCGAACCCGGCGCGGCCTACCAGCACCCCCTGATCGTTGGTCGGCGACAGGTACGTAGGTGTGTGCAAAGCCGCCTGTAACAACCCACCCGCAGGGCCATCGCCCGCCCGACCCTGATTCCGGTATGTGCGGGTGAATGTATTGCTGACACCCACCTGTATTTTGTCGTTTACCTGCTGATCCAGATTGACCTTAAAACTGGCCCGGTTAAAGTTGATGGGCCGAATAATGGCTTCCTGTGTGTTGTAGCCACCTGCGATGTAGTATTTGGTCGATTGAGTACCGCCAGACAGGGAGATGTCGTAATTGCGGAGTTGAGCCGTTCGAAACAGTTCGCCCAGTCGGTCGTAGGTTTTCTGATCTTCGGGCAAACCACGGCCCCCTTCTGAGACGGGTCGAAATGGGCGGTTGGCAAATGTCCGGTTCAGCGAGGGGGTATCTTTACCCGTGTTTACCCACCATTCATTTACCAGGGTGGCATGTTCGGGGCCAGTCGTCAACTCCCAGAGTTTGGCAGCTTTCGCGGCCCCCGCCGACGCATCGATTTTCAGCGTCGACCGCTGGCCAAAAGCACCGCGCTTGGTTGTAATCAGTACCACACCGTTGGCCCCACGAGAGCCGTATAATGCCGTAGCTTCAGCATCTTTCAATACCTCAATACTCTCAATATCAGACGGATTGATATCCGCAATGGGTGAGGTAGCTTTCCCTCCGGTACCAATTGTCTGAAGGCTGTTGCTGTTGATAAATACACCATCGACCACGTAGAGCGGGTCGTTACTGGCATTGATCGATGTAGCTCCACGCACGCGAATGTTGACCCGTTCGCCCGGCACACCCGTAGCACTCGAAATCTGCACGCCCGGTACTTTTCCCTGCAACTGGGCATCCACACTACCCACAGGAATGGATTTGGTATCGGCCGGATCGATTTTGGCAATGGAACCAATCAGATTTTTCCGTTCCGATGTGCCGTACCCGACTACGATAACCTCACTAAGTTGCCGTGAATCAGCCGATAATTGTACTTGTAAGGGTGCCGTTCCGTTGACGCGCACTTCGATGGTTTTATAGCCAATGGCCGACAGAATGAGCTGATCACCTGGTTTAGCCGACAAGCTAAACTGCCCGTTTGCATCGGTAACGGTCCCTTTCGACTGACCTTTCAGAACAATATTGACACCGGGAAGCGATTCACCGTTATCGGCCCGGACTGTGCCGGAAAGCGTAGCTATTGAGGAATTAGCGGATCTGTCGGTTGATTGAGCAGTCAGATCCAGCGAAACGAGTAAAAAAATTACCCATACTGCATAGAGTTTTTGCATTACTTTGTAATGGTTACGTGAGAAACAGGGTAGTCCACCCGGCGTCGTAAGCGCCTGATGGATCAAAAACTAGCTTGTTGTGACCTGCCGAAACGGTTGCCGCCGTTTCGGTTTTTTTATTCATCCCACCTATACCGGTTGCCGCCAGCCTAAGTGGTTTGATCGGTTAGGGTGAGGGTGGATTCTCAAATCTGCCCTCGTACGATTTCTCAAAACTGAGCTAGACAAACCGTTCGGTTTTGAGAAACCGCACGCGTCAGGTTTAAGAACCTGACGTCACGAATGCAAACAATTTCTTAGTCATTTACTTTAGCAAACAACCGTAGGTAATACGTATACACGTAGCAGCCAGCGCAAAAGCCAACAATTGATTCCAGTGCGGCAAAAACGGCCAGCACACTTACTGCAAGTAGAGTTGAAACGCCTGCTATATGTAGTACCATAATCAGGATAGCAAAGCCGAAGCCAATGCGAGCCGCGAATTGCTTAGGAGCCTGATCGGTGCCTTTATAAGGCAAATGGAAAGTATTTACCAAGCCGTCGGCTATCGTTCCTAATGGACTGTATTTTCCTAAATCGGTGCTCCGAAGACCAAAATCGACAAACAGTAAAAGAGGCAAAGCCAACCAATTCGTTAGCAAATACACAACGGCTATAAGCAGGACAAGACCCGCTACCAGACGAACTTTCGTCTCATTGATCTGAACCCCACTCGTGGGACATATAATCTGGTTACTCATGTTTTAGTTGTTTTCGGTATTCTTTGTCAATCACTCTGCCGCACACTAACCAGCCCCTGTATGGCAGACAACTGCCGGTAAATTCGGGCCAGCTGATTATCGTCCTGTACCCAGACCGTCAGCTGACCATCGACCCGAACGCCATTGACCACAAACGACAGTCCCGTAATTCGACACTGGTCATCCTGTGGAACGGCATTGGCTACGTCGTCTACGAAATTCAGTCGGTCGAACCCGATAATCTGGTAGACCAGTTGGCGGTTTCCTGTTGTTGAAGCTGATAGCATACCGGAAGCGAATTGTCGTTGAACGTTGTTGTTTGTTGACGAAGTGAATTGTTAAAAATATTTAATCTATGTACTTAATATAGATTTAAAGTAAATTCTTACTTTTGCCTGTCGATGAAGGAATCGAATGTATGTGAAGGCTAGTTAATCAAGGAATTACCAGAACTGGAACCGATGAAACTACACGGCTACTATCCTCCCATTAACAAGGATAATGGTTCATTTTACAACAACATCGGAGCAGGCAGAAGTCCATTACGAACTGAGTTTGTGGTCATTGACGCCGTAAAGGTAAGCGGGAGATTTTTTATTTTCCAAATTAGTATATAAAATTTATCGGATAAATATATTATCCTAAAACCCTATCGGAATCACACACTAAATAAAATGCTATATGATCTCTAAAAGAGCAAAATACGCGATCAAAGCCATGAAAGCCTTGACCCAGGCGTATGGGAACGGACCCGTGCTGATTGCACGCATTGCCGAGCAGGAACACATTCCACAAAAATTTTTGGAAGGCATTTTACTGGAACTGCGGAATCATGGATTGCTGCAAAGCCAGAAAGGGAAAGGGGGTGGCTACATGCTGCGGGTGGAGCCGGATCGGATCACACTGGCCCAACTCGTTCGTATTATCGATGGCCCCATAGCACCAACGCCTTGTGTGTCCCTTCATTTTTACACCCGCTGCGACGACTGCGACAGCGAAGAGACGTGTAAGATCAGGCCCATCATGCTACGTGTTCGGGACGCCAACCTGGCCGTTTACGAAAAAACAACCTTACAGATGCTCGTCGATGGCATAAAGGAACCGACTATGTTGGTACCTGTATAATCCAGCGCTGGCTTTTGCTACATTTGCCCTACACAGGCAATGCAAACGCTGATCCGGTATGGCCCCGCTTACGCGCCGACAACACCTTTACCTCCGCCTTGCGCTGGTGCCCATCGCTGCGCTGGTCGCTTCACATGTGGTGTTTGGTCAGCTATTTCCAGGGCAACCGGGCTATCAGTTTCCATGGCCTTATTTTCTGACGGTAGCAACGGTGATGGCCTCCTGCTGGGAGGTGAATCTGGCTGTTTTTGACTGGCTCGATGCCCGACTGCCGTTTGGTCAGCAGCCCACCCGGCGTTTGGCGGCTCAGTTTGTTGTGGGTGGAGTAGCTACGTTAGTGACCTTTGCTATTGTCTTCCCACTTGCTCAACGGCTATACACAAGCCACTGGCCAGCTCTGCCAACGGTGTTGAAAGGAATAACGGTTTGTATCACATTGGCGTCACTGCTGAATGGCGGCTACGTAGGGCTTTATATTTTACGGGCTTTTTTAACTGAGCGCGAGATAAAAAGTCGATCCATTTCCGAAAGTCCCCTGGGTTCCAACCCAATCACTACGCCTTTGCCAGTGCCCCAACTGGTTACGATAGCCATGCATACGGGTAAACTCCGGCTCTCTGTCGATCAGATTGCCTATTTCTATTCAACAGGTGGGTTGATCTTACTGGTCAAAACCGATGGACAGCAGGTGTCTACGTCCTATTCTTCCTTTGCCCAATTGACCCCTCAACTCGATAACCGATCCTTTTTTCAGCTTAATCGCCAGTTTCTGGCGGCCCAAAACGCCGTTCGGACGGTTCAGGACGATACCAATCGTAAGCTGGCCGTCCTGCTTGTTCCGGCCCTGCACAGGCAGCAACCGCACGAAGAGGTGATGGTAAGCCGGTATCGGCGTCCTGATTTTAAAAAATGGTTTGAGGCTACCCCAATCGCCTGACCATTCATCGTTCGTTTGGATACTATTCATCGTCATAGAGGGCTGGCCATTGCATTTCTGTCTGACGACTGTCCTTCCTTTGCCATCGCAAGTAATAGGACTTGCTCTAACAGGCCGTTATCATGCAACCCAATCTTTCTCATCTATACGACACGACACCGCTCTGGCTCGACGCTTTTTTTGGAGCAACAACGCTCTTAACTGGTTATTATCTCTATAGCGGGGTTCGACAGGTTTCCAAACGTGCAGCGAATCGATTGTTCGTTGGCGTATCGATCTGGCTAATCATTTTAGCCCTTCTAGCCTACAATCAGATTTTTCTCCACCTCGATGCCAGACCGCCAGGTTTAGTACTGGTTATTGGTCCACCATTACTTTTTATAATAGGCCTGTTCATCACAACCCAGGGGCGGCTCTGGATCGAAAAACTGCCACTGTCGACACTGACCGTTCTCCACGCTGTACGGGTTCCTGTAGAGCTAAGTTTGTACGGGCTTTATCTATACCATCAGGTGCCGCACTTGATGACATTTGAAGGAGGCAACGTTGATATTCTGTCGGGCCTGACGGCTCCTGTTGTGGCTTATTTTACGTTTCAACGCCACCAATTGTCAAACCAATGGCTTTTAGTCTGGAACATGCTGGTGTTGGGCTTAGTGCTGAATATTGTGATTCATGCTATTTTGTCGGCGCCCTTCCCCTTTCAACAATTCGGTTTCGATCAACCCAATGTGGGCATTCTGAAAGTCCCCTACGTCTGGCTTCCGGGTTTTGTTGTTCCTACCGTTTTGTTCGCACACCTGGTTGCCATTTATCGGCTGATAAAGAAGGTTGTTCGTAACAAGCCAAGCTGAACGATGCGTTAATCGCCTATACATCTACTTCTACGGTGGTGCCTTCTTCAGCAAAAACCCGGAAGGTGCCGCCTAGTTCCTGCGCGCGGGTCTGCATATTCTGAAGGCCGTAGTGATGACTCGATACAACAGTATTGTTCCAGGTGAAGCCGCAGCCATTATCATGAATCCTGAGGTTAATCCGCCCGCCCGAACTCACCTGCAACTGCACGTTGGCGACCGTAGCCTGCGCATGCTTGACAACGTTGTTCAGGGCCTCCTGCACGATTCTAAACAGATTTAGTACCTGAGTCGATGAAAGCCGTTGCGATTGCGAGCCCATGACCTGTACATCGACATGCAGGCCATCCGGTTCATGGAAATAGCGATTGATATACTGATTCAATCGTTCGTCAAACTCCTCGACGGTAAAGCTTTCCTGGTGAATGGCCCAAATGGTTTCGCGAAGTAGCTTAACGGCTTCGCGGGTGTGCATGACAATCGTCCGTAAGCGCGACGCCCATTGCTTCCCTTCTTTCGTCGATTGTTTTTCGGCCTGATCGCTAATATGTGTCAGATTGGTCACGATGAAGGCCAGATGCGCCCCTACGTTATCGTGCAAATCGCGGGCAATCCGTTCTTTCTCGACCAGTAGGCTATTTTTCAAGGCCAATGCCTGTACTTCGGCTTCGTAGGCCCGTTGCTGCTGATCGGTACTTTCTTTAATGAGCCGCTCGGTTCGGTCGCGCTCCATTTTGTAGCGATAGGCTAAACCAATGGTCAACACCAGCACTTCAAACAAAGCCGCTACGGCATAATAGGTAAAATTGGCGACTGGCTCAACGGTAGGAATCAAACCAAAATTGGCGAAGACCTGCCCAAGATTAAGGGCGTAAAACGGCGAAACGGCAATCAGATACAACCAGGCTTCGCCAACGTGATACCGCCGAACAATTCCTACCACAATATAGGCCCCAATCACGGGCATGGGAAACCAGTAAAAAATCGAGAAGATTCGCACCATAATCAATTCGACCGTGGGCGAAAAGGGGGTAATCAGTTCAATGGTCAGGCCAAGCAAGCAGAAAAGGCCACACCAGAGCACCACCGTTCCGATGGTATGCCAGCGCCGGGAAGGCGTATTTTTGACCGACAGAAAGGTACGAACGAAGGTTAGCTGCGAATAGAACAGAATCAGAGGGAACAGGAAATAGATATTCTGCCGGGGCAACCAGAACTGAAGCTCGAAACCAAACTGATTCAGAAAACCGTCGTTGATGACAAAAAAACCGACCAGACCCAGCAGGCAGAAAATGTATTTCGAATAAATTTGGTCGAGCGTGGTCAGAAAAAAAATAAGGCTCATAACCGCCACAAACGTCAGTGCAAACAGTACGCCCCCCCAAAATAAGTAGCCTTTCTGAACCAGCGATTCATAGGCCGACTCCCGAATCAGGCTAATGGGTACAAGCTGCGTACCCCGCTGTTTATACATGCGGAAATAGGCTGTTACGCGCTCATGGGCAGGTACAGTAAACGGAAACCAGTAATGACGGTGATACCGAATTCGTTGGGTAGCGGGCGTTTTCCAGCCGATTACGGGTGAGGCCGACAACACCCGATTGTGGCTGTCGACAATGAAAAGTTGAAGGGAATCGAACGACCAGAAATCAACTTCGGCTAACCAGGCCTGCGTCGTTTTCGAGCCATTTTCCAGCCGAAATCGTAACCAGACAGGCCGAGCCGCTTTTATACCCGTTACATAGCCAAAGTTAGGAACGGGCGTCGCTATAGGTTGAAAGACATTACCCGAAGCCAGCCCAATCATGTCTGCAATCGTTCGGGTAGCCAGCGAGTCACGGAAATAAGCCAGGTGTCCACGTAATGATACCTCATTGCCCTGCGTAGACAAACGAATGACCGGCTGCTTACTGAGCGGTTGTGCTGCCAGGCGAAAAGTCAGTAAGCAACAGCTTAAAATGAAGAATACCTGTTGACTAAAATGTCGCATCAGTGATTTGAGGTACCACTAATGTAGTCATTTATTTAGAGAGTGAAACAGTGAAAGAGCGAAAGAGTGGCAGCGGACCTCTGTTTCACTCTTTCGCTCTTTCACAACGAGTAGCCCCCATTGTACTGCCGCCGGACAAACTGGTTGGCGTAATCGAAGTTGGTAATCTTCATGGTATCGCCATCCCAGAGGAGCCGCTTACGGCCCGTAAACTTGCCCCCTTCGCGAGCCATGTAGGAACGCGTGGCTAGGTTGCCCATCAGAACGGTTTCGGTAAGCGGCCCCGACTGATCGAACGACGACGATGTATAGGCGCCATACCCTTGTTTGCAGGCTTTCACCCATTGCTGCTGATGCCCTTCCGTTTTGCCTTCGACCAGCGGTTTTTCGGGAGCAGGCAAAGCCGTATTGGCAAACTTATCGGCCGGAAGCAGTTTCGGATCGTTACCGAACAGGCCACCCGTCAGCATCCCTTTGGTGCCGATAAACAGAATACCGCCATTATTATCCCGGAACACCTCCTCATACGCTACCCCTTCGGGCAGTTGCGGCCGAATTCCCCCATCGAACCAGGAAAATTTAATCTCTTTTACTTTCTTATCGTCTGACGGAAAGGTCAGGTGAATAGCCGACGAGGGCGGGCAGCTATCGTCAAAGAAGGCTTCTTTGAAGAAATCGGCATACACCGAACCAACGCTGCACTCTACGGAAGTTGGGTATTTGAGTTTCAGGGCGCGGAAAGGTACATCCATGAAGTGGCAACCCATATCGCCCAAAGCGCCAGTGCCAAAATCCCAGTAGCCCCGCCAGCGGGTCGGCATGTAGGCTTCGTGATAATCGCGATAGGGGGCCGTTCCGAGCCAGAGCGGCCAGTTGACTTCGGACGGTACGGGCTGCGACTCCCCTTTGTCTTTCGGCGACCGTACCCCCTGCGGCCAAACCGGACGGTCGGTCCAGCAGTAAACCGTATGTACATGGCCAATCATCTTTTTCTGAATGGCCGTTTCGATAATCCGTGTAGCATCGCCCGAACTCCCCTGATTTCCCATCTGGGTTACGACTTTGTAGCGCTCGGCAGCCTGGGTCAGCATCCGGGCTTCGTAAATATCGTGGGTTAATGGTTTTTCGACGTACACATGCTTGCCGAGTTGCATAGCCGCCATAGCGATGGGCGCGTGCATGTGATCAGGCGTACTGACAATGACGGCATCGAAGCTTTTGCCAGCCTTATCGAACATTTCGCGATAATCCTGAAAGTAAGGTGCATTCGGAAACTGAGCCCGGTACTTTTTCGCCTGACGATTATCGACATCACACAGAGCGACGATGTTGTCGGAACCATTATTATAGGCCAGCCGGATGTTCACATCGGCTTTACCCCCACACCCAACGGCGGCAATAGCCAGTTTATCGGATGGAGCAATAATTCGTGAGCCATTGGCCGATTTTCCACCCAGCACATGACGCGGAACCAGCAGAAAACTGGCCGCAGCCAGGGTACTATTCTCCAGAAATTGACGACGAGAGGGCTTAGGCATAATTTAAAGAGCGAAAGAGTGAATTGCGAAAGAGCGAAACTTGGCGACTACGACGAAGTACATCCTCCATTCAAACTAGTAAGCCAGAAACGCTTTGCTACTACTTATTTAACTGGTCCCTTAGTTTTGCTCTTTCACTCATTCGCTCATTCGCTCTTTCACTCTTTCACTCTTTATAATCACCCCATAATCTGGCCCATTTTCATGGCGATGCCCATATCGCCTTTGATTTTGAGTTTTCCCATCATCACGGCCATCATCGGATTCAGGTCGCCGGTGCTCATTTTCACCAGGTTATCGATCGTTACCTGCAAATCGCAATCGGCGGGTTTGTCTTCGTTCGATACTATTGCCGGTGACTGCGTGGCATCGATATAGACAACACCCTGGTCAGTTACGAGCTTAACGGTAGCGTTGATATTATCGGCATGTGTAACTTTGGTCCGAATTTGCTCGGTCAGTTCTTGCAGAGTCATTTGCTTTGATTTTCGTTGGTATGTAGGAAACACTGCCACGAAAATAAGGTTTTGGGAAGTTACATATGCAACTTCCTTTTAACAGGTCCTTAAACGCGGAGCTAAATCCGTTTGTATTAACCAGGCGGGCAGGATGTCCGCGTTACTATGCGCTCTCAATTTTTAACCCTTCTTTGTGTTCTTACCTTTCTAAGTTGTGCCTGGGGGATAGCGGATGCCGTCATATCGTTTTCGCAAACCGAAGCCGTATCCGAAACAACGCAGATCGAGCGAAAAAGTAAGCCCGACGACCAATCGCCCAAGCAGTACTATGAGGATCGCTCGTCGGGGAATGTACCCCTTCCCAACGATCAGGAGTTGGTTCGACTACTGGCGATAGCCTCTTTTTTTTACTCACTGATTACCCTGATCGGAGCCATTTTCATGTTCCGGCTGCGTCGTATTGGCTTCTGGATTTACGTGGCCGGAGTTGTCTGCGGATTTGTCTTACCCGTAGCACTGGCCGGATTTGAAGCTCTGAACGTTTCATTTGGTGTATTTTTCAGCCTGCTGTTTGTAGGGTTATACTGGCTGTCATTCAAGGAAATGCATTGACCCGTTTCGCCAACAACACCACATCATGAACTATTTCACTTTTGGCTTGACCATTCAAACGGCCATCAATTTCGACGGTGTTTTACAGCCGTCGAATGCGTCGGCCGATGTTACAATCACGGAAGGTGCTGTTCCTGAAAAAGCAGGGCAACTCACCCGTGTCCAGCGACGGGGGGTACGGGCAAAATTCGGCCGGACAGCCGATGCCATCATTATCAACTGGGACGGCATCGGCAAGTTTCGGATCAGCGACGGCAACCAGATTGTGTACCAGAATCTTGGCGCCGACGAAGGAACGCTGCGGTTATTCCTGCTCAGTGAAGTATTTGGTGTGATTTTGTATCAACGTGGCTTATTTCTGTTGCATGCCAGCGCTGTGGATGTGAACAACCAGGCCATCGTTTTTATGGGCATACCGGGTGCCGGAAAGTCGACAACAGCAACGGCATTTGGCAAGGCAGGCTATACTGTACTGTCGGACGATCTGGTGGCGATACAATTGATCGACAACAAGGCTTATGTAATTCCTGCATTTAGTCAGTACAAAGTCTGGCGACAGGCGCTAAACGGACTTGCTATCGATGCTTCTGCGCTGTCTCCCTCTTTTGAAGGGGCGGCAAAATTCCTGATCACCCAACCGCTAGATACATTCCCTAAAGAGCCCGTTCCGTTACGCCAGATCAATATACTTTTTCCGCCTAACTCCCGCGTCAACGAAGGCCAGATCAGTGCCATACGTGCTCCGGTCGAACTACTTCGGCATTTTCCGATACCTGTTCAGCTTCTAACCAAACCCTACTTACCTCAGCATTTTCAGCAATCGTTGCGCATTGCCCAATCGGCATCGATTCATTTCATGAAACGCACCAAAGATTTCCAGGCGCTGGAAGCGTATGTAGCTGAGCTTGGGGCCGAGCGAGTGGATTGAGAAACTACTCGCTGTGTCAGCAGGACAAAAAGTAGCCTGGTCCACCATTAAACCCTAGCGGCAAAGTATGATCTATATACAGGTCGGCATGATTTTTCGTTTACTACGCTGACAAGTCGTCTGCGAATTAGTTATACATCAAAATCATTGCCTCAACTGTCTTATGAATCTGTTTCGTTTCGCCATTTTCCTGTTCGTAGTCTCCCTGACAACCCCTTCTTTCGCCCACAATACCGACGATCCTGATGCGGTGCTGGGAAAATGGCTTAGCTCGAAGAAGAGGAATCAGGTCCAGATTTATAAACAGGGGAATAAATACTACGGCAAACTGGTCTGGATGCTTGAGCCAAATGATCCATCTACCAACAAACCTAAAGTTGACATTGAGAACCCAGACGAGAAGCTACGGAATCGCCCTCTGATCAATATGGTATTGCTGAAAGATTTGGTTTACAAGGGCAACAATGTCTGGAGTGGCGGAGAAATCTATAACCCGGAGGATGGCAAAACCTACAATTGCGACCTGACGCTGAAAGACGTCAATACGCTCGACTTCCATGGCTATGTAATGGGAATCAGCCTGTTAGGCAAAACCCGAACCTGGACGCGGGTACGCTAAATGCTATTCAACAATCCAGCGATTGAGGGAATTATGCCTACCTTCCAGCACAACCTTCACAAAGCCGGAAGGCAGTTTGGGTACATCGAGGGTAGCGGCTTCGGCACTGGCAGGCACTTCGGCCAGCAAGCTGTATTGGTCGCGTTGCCCTTCTTCAAAGTGATTGGTTGTCGATACCCAGACTTTTACGACACCTTCTTTATCGACAGCTTTCCAGTTCAGTAAAAGCTTACCGGATTCTTTTCGGGCTTTAGGCTCTGTAATAGAAATTTCCCCCGTCAATGGAACACCGTCGAGTTCAAAGGCCTGCTCTTTCGGAATGGTTATGCCTAAATGGCGGGCCATTGTTGGCATAATATCGACAATGGCAGGTGTGGCTGTTTTAAACTGACTGTTAAGCTCTTTGGCGTTCGTCACAATCCAGGTAGCCCGCTCCCGATCCGACTGCCCACCATGGTTTTTGCCTGTATCGGCGCTACGGCCATGATCGGTCGTGATGAAAAGCTGCCAGTCTTCACCAAATGTTTTCTGACGATATTGAATGGCTTTCCATAAACGGCCCATTTGATCGTCCATTAGGCCAACGGCTTTGTAAAATTGTTCGCTGTCACCGTATTTATGCCCCATATCGTCGGTATATTCCAGGTACACCCACGACAGATCCGGGCTTTCGTCCTGAATGTATCGGCACGCTTCGGCAACTACTTTTTCGTCGATCCGGTGGATATAGTCGGATTGCTTATCGTGGGGAAAAAGTAACGTATCGTGTTCCAGACCATCGAATGAATAGTCGATCCGTAACTTTCCGGTTTGGGGTAAATCTTCGCCTACCAGTTTGGTGCGATTATCGAGCCAGGTGGAGAAAACGGCCGTTTTCCGGGCGGGATATTGCTGTTCAAAAAAGCGAAAAATAGTCCAGTAGGCGTAGTTGGGCGCTTTGATGCTGTTGTCCCACACATTGTGTTTATTGACCCAGGTGCCTGTGAGCAGGCTGTTATACCCGACGGCCGAAATGGTTGGCGTTTGCGAATAGCTGCTTTTTTGTCCGCCTACATAAGCTCGGGCGTAGCCACCCTCTTTGGCAATAGCTTTCAGATTGGGCGTCGGCTGTTTCTCGATCACATCGGACGGAATGCCGTCTACGATCACGAATAAGGCTTTTTTAGCCTTGGTTTGCGCCCAAACAGACTGAGTAATGAGCAGGCAAGCGGAAATATATAGGGAAACTTTTACGATCCGTTTCATGGGAACCAGTACGCCATTTTGCCCCAAAATAAGTGCAGTCGGGTGAATAGTAAGGACTCTACCTGAAAACTTTACAGTTGGGTAATATCAGAGAGCCGTTTTGTTTTTGTCATTTCGACCAGAGGGATAAACCTCAAGCCTACTACCAGGCAAGTTTGAGATTTATCCCTCCGATCGGAACGACGAAAAATGTTAAAACCCAATTGAATTACCGCCATCAACCGGTAGCGACACGCCCGTAACATACCGAGCGGCTTCGGAAGCCAGAAAAACAGCCGCCCAGCCAATATCGGATGGTTTACCGAATGCGCCCATGGGGGTGCGACGCATAGCGCGGGCAAAGCGGTCAGGGTCGCCACTCATGGCCGTCTTGCTCATGGCCGTTTCAATGAAACCCGGTGCAATCGAGTTGACCCGAACCCCGTTGCCCGAAAATTCTGACGCCAGTACTTTCACCATACCCTCCACACCCGACTTGGAAGCCGCATAAGCAGCCACCCGGTCGATACCATAATAGGCTGCCATCGACGAAATCATGATAATCGAACCCCGCTGGCGAGCCATCATCCGTTGCGCACAGGTGCGCGTCAGACTAAAAACCGAGTTCAGATTGGTATGTACAATCCGGTCGAAATCCGCGTCGGATACCTCCAGTGCGGGCTTTTTCATATTGATCCCCGCATTATTCACCAGAATATCGATGGGCCCCAGCTCGACCTCAATTTTTTCGACCAGTTCCTCCAGCGATTCGCGGTCAGTTACGTCGTTAACCTGATAATGGGCGCGTTCGCCTAAAGCCTGTACGGCCTCTTTTAGCGGCTCTTCCCGACGGCCTGTGATGACGACCCGGCCACCCGATTCGACCATACAGCGGGCAATATCGAAACCAATCCCACTACCTCCGCCGGTGATTAGGGCTAGCTTACCTTCAAGCGAAAAAACGGCTGGATATGTCAAATTTCCTGTTTGTGTCATTACGATTATACATAAATTTATCGAACGCAGATTTTTATGATGATTATGATTTGTTAAGATTACAGAATCATTTACAACTAACAATTTCCTGATTATCAGAAACTTACCAAAACGATTATGACCTATAAAAATCATAATCATCATAAAAATCTGTGTTCTATTGTGCTACAGCTATACAAATGGTATTACTCTATCGATTCTAAACTGCGCTCGATACCCAGTTCAAGACCACGCAGCTCAGCCAGACCACGCAAGCGCCCGATGGCTGAGTAGCCGGGATACGTTTTTTTGTGTAAGTCGTCGAGCATCTGGTGGCCATGATCCGGTCGCATCGGAATCGCCGTTTCGCCGGTGCCTGCTCCCGCCCGTCGTTTTTGCTCAAGAACAATCTCTTTGATAACGGCATACATATCGACATCACCCGCCAGGTGATCGGCTTCGTGAAAGTTCCGCGAATCGGCTTCGCGCTTGGTTGTGCGCAGGTGAATAAAATGGATGCGATTACCAAACCGCCGAATCATTCCCGGCAAATCGTTGTCGGGCCGTATGCCCAACGAACCAGTACAAAACGTTATGCCATTGGCAGTTGTATCGCAGGCATCCATGAGTTGCGCCAGATCGGCCTCCGTACTGACTACGCGGGGTAAGCCCAGCAATGGCCTTGGCGGATCGTCGGGATGAATGCACAGGTTGACACCCACCTCCTGCGCTACCGGAGCCACCTGCTGAATAAAGTAATACAGGTTTTCCCGTAGCTCTTTATCGCCAATCTGGCTGTACTCATTCAATAAGCCCTGAAAGGTATCCAGTGAAAAGGCCTCTTCGGAACCCGGCAATCCAAGCAAAACGGTATTGGTCAGTTCGGCAACCTGTTCAGGGGTCATTTGCGCCAGTTTCTGCCGGGACGATTCGATGATCTCTGGTTCGTAATCAGCTTCGGCGCCAGGGCGTTTCAGGATATAGAGGTCAAACAGGGCGAAATCTTCCCAGACGAACCGAAGGGCCAGCGACCCGTCGGGCATTTCGTACTTAAGATTGGTTCGCGACCAGTCCAGCACCGGCATAAAGTTGTAACAGACCGTTCGGATGCCACAAGCGGCCAGATTTCGGATGGATTGCTGGTACGTCTCGATATACCCAGCGCGGGTTGGCCGTCCTTTCTTGATGTCTTCATGAACGGGCAGACTTTCCACGACTGCCCAGTGCAGTGGTGAATACCGCTCGTTATCGGCTTCAACTAGATTTTTGCGTTTGGTGATTTCATCGATGGGCCACAGATCACCTACCGGAATCTGATGCAGGGCCGTCACGACCCCCGAACAACCTGCCTGCCGAATATCCATCAGCGAAACCGGATCGTTCGGCCCGAACCAACGCATGGTTTGTAACATACTCATTGTATTGTAATGCGGGTGGGAGCCCGCAATTTGGCTTATAAATTGCGGGCTCCCACCCGCATTACTACAAATTAATCAAACAAAGAACGGAACATCTTTGGGGGCGTATTTCCGCATACCCTCTTCGTTGATTTCGACACCAATACCGGGTTTTTCGGATAATGGAATAAACCCTTTCTCCACCATCGGCCCGTCGAAGGTAACGATCTCTTTGAACATAGGCTCCTCATGGAAGTAAATCTGCCATTCCAGAATTAGGAAGTTGGGCACCGAGGCACATACATGACTCGATGCCATAGCCCCCAGATAGGACGCTACCATGTGTGGCGCAAACGGTACGTAATACAGATTCGCCAGATTGGCAATTCGTTGTGCTTCACCTAGCCCACCCGCTTTCTGCAAATCGGGCATGATAATGTCGACAGCGCCAATTTCAAGCAACCGACGGAAGCCGTGGGCCAGATAATGGTTTTCGCCCGCGCAGATAGGCGTTGTGGTAATCTCCCGGATTTGCCGGTATGCTTCGGGATTTTCGGCCGGAATGGGTTCTTCCAGAAAGAGCAGTTTAAGTGGCTCCATCATCTTGGCAACCCGTCGGCCGGTCGTCATGTCGTATCGCCCGTGCATGTCTACGCAGATGTCGATTTTAGGGCCAACGGCTTCCCGGACTCCCGCAATCTGGTTGTACATCCGCTCCAGTTCGCCGGGGCTGGCGGTCCAGTTGTAAGCATCATATTTGTTGGGGTCGTTACGCTCGTCGATGTCGTATTTTACGGCCGTAAAACCCATATCGACCGCCCGTTTGGCGCTTTTACCAAAGGATTCCGGACTGGTATCCGTCTCCCGGTAGGCTCCCGTATCGCAATACACCCGGATTTTATCCCGAAATTTTCCGCCGAGCAATTGGTATACCGGCAGGCCAAGCGCTTTCCCAGCCAAATCCCAAAGGGCTGTTTCGACAGCCGATAATACCGATACATAAATACCGGCCTGTGCTCCCTCGAAGAAGCCGGATTTCCGAACATCTTCGAAAATCCGGTTGACGTTCAGCGGGCTTCGGCCTTTAATCCGCTGGCCAATCAGTTTGACTAGATGGTAGGTTCCGACCGACGCATCGACGGCTTCGCCACACCCCCAGATGCCCTGATTGGTATGCACTTTCACAAATAGGCTATGGCCACCGCGCGTGTAACCACATTTGATGTCAGTAATTTTCAGATCGGACGGGGCCGATGATAACGGAGTCCGCTCAATGGCGGTTTCCAGCCCTTCGCCAAAGCTGGACAGCGCGCTGCCACTAAATACACTGGCTAACGCACTTTTGGTTAGAAATGAACGTCTTGAGGTTTTCATAAAAAATGAGGTCAGAAATGGTCAGGTATTTTTTACCAGGTTCGATTTTTGAGAAATTCCTGAATCTGCTCTTTTGGAACAGGAAGCTCATTGATGTGCGAATTCAGCCACTGCGAGAAGTCTTTTTCGATTTCATCCGACCAGCGTGTGTCGATTTGACCGGGCGTATATTTCTGCTCGCGCAGACGCTGATGGCCGAACATATCGCGCAGGCGAATGATCTCAGAGGTTTTCACCACTTTTTCGGCCAGATGGGGTGGAATGAAGCAAACGCCCCCATCACGTCCCAGGACAATGTCGCCTGGCATAACCATCACTTTCCTGATTCGGGTGGGTCGATTGATGCCGACCAGCGTTGTGTTGAGATCGCCTTCCGGATTATGGTGCGAGGGGTGATAGCTACGGAAATACGACGTAAAGCCACCAATTTCCTTCAGTCCGGCGATGTCGCGAACCGCTCCTTCGTACACAATGCCATTGCCCGTTTTGGCGTAGATCGAATTGCCCAGGTTGTCGCCAATGGTTGGTCCATCTTCGTGCATATCAAACTGATCGACCACATACACATCACCTTTCACCAGCAAATCAATCGGCCAGGCATTCTGCGACTTCACCCGACCATCTTTGGTATGGCCTTTTTCGTCCGTAACCCGGTGAACATCTGGCCGACCCGGCATAAACGTAGCCGTTACTGCCCGACCGACCAAAACACTGTCGGGATTAATGGTTTGCCAGCCACCCGCATACTGGTAGCGGTATTTTTCGCCTTTCAGAACAGCCCAGGCTTCTTCCTGCGTAACCAGTTTCATTCGCTTCAGAATGGCATCGGGTACTTTGGGTCGACCATCCGGGAAGCGTTCACCTTTCCAGTCGGGCGTCAGGAAGATCAGCTCTTCTTTTGAAATCTGCTGTGCAACCGATTGCACAGTATGACCAAGCAAGATTAGCATGGTCAGCCAAACGAATACATGCTTCATATAGATTAAGATGTTAGGGGGTTTACAGAAGGTTTGTCAACTACAATGACGTGCCATTAATTCTCTTTCTTCCAAAGCATATTCAGCGATTATCCTACCCTCGATAAGTAAAGGCAACCGCAGGCCGGGTTTAAGATATAGTTTTAATGTTTCGAAAAACTCCACTGCCAATGCGCAATAGCACAATTCAGTACGCGTCAACTCTTCTTTTCTTACTTTTTCTTACGGGTTGGACACAGGCCCAAAACCTACGCCCTCCTGCTTATCCGCTCATCACCCACGATCCTTATTTTAGTTTGTGGAGTATGACCGATAAACTAACCGACTCCCCTACCCGCCACTGGACCGGCAAGCCCCAATCGCTGGAAGGTATTATCCGGGTCGATGGTAAGCCGTATCAGTTTTTAGGAGCCGTTCCGACAACCTACGAACCCATTCTGGCATCGGGCGAATCGAAACCTTATTCAGCGAAGTATACGCTGGAAAAACCCGACAGAGGCTGGGAGAAGGCTGATTTCGACGATAGTAAATGGATGTCGGGCACAGGTCCTTTTGGCGATACCCCTGATGCACATACCAAATGGGTCAACAGCCAGACCATGAAAGAGGGAATCTACGTTCGTCGGGAATTTACCTACGATGGAAAAGCCGATCTATCGAAACTTCTGCTGGTACTCAATCATGACGACGACGTAGTGATCTACCTCAACGGTACCAAAATTCTCGATAAACCCGACTACGTCAACGAATACATCTATCTGCCGTTCCCCGAAGCAGGTCAGAAGGCACTTAAAACGGGCAAGAACGTGCTGGCCGTTCACTGTGTAAGTCCGCGCGGAGGGTCATTTATTGACGTCGGTATTGTTAACCCCATCACCAACTCGTCGGTCTCCGCAGCAACGCAAACGGATGTGACGGTATCGGCAACGCAGACCCGCTACACCTTTACAGCGGGGCCTGTCAATCTGACGGTCAACTTCCTGTCGCCCTTATTACTCGACGAACTGGAGGTAGCGGCTCGGCCTGTAAGCTACGTTTCGTTCGATGTACAATCGTCGGATAAGAAGCCACACTCCGTACAGGTATTTTTCAGTGAATCGGGCACCATTGCGACCAACACCATCGGCCAGGAGGTGATTACCAAAACGGCTCAGACCAGTGGCCTGACCTACCAGGTCGTGGGCACGGAAGCCCAGCCCGTACTGGGTCGTAAAGGCGACAATGTACGCATCGACTGGGGATATGCGTATCTGGCGGCTCCCCAACAGGCCGGAAACCAAACTGCATCGGGCCTGGCTAATGGGCTGAAACAGGCTTTTCTGGCCAAAGGCCAACTGCCAACTTCGGGCACCCGACCAGGAGCCAAAGCGGCTGTCGATATAGCCCTCGCTGCTGTTCTGGACTTCAACAACATAACCGGCCCAGCCACCAAACACCTCCTGCTGGGCTACGACGATCTGTATTCGGTGCAGTATTTCAAGCAGAATTTACGGGCCTGGTGGCGTCGGGATGGAAAAACGTCTATGGCCGATCTGTTGCAGATAGCTGAGAGTGATTACAACCGACTCCGCCAAAAATGCACCACGTTCGACGCCAAACTCCGTGCCGATGCTCAGAAAGCCGGTGGTAAAGAATATGCTGATCTGTGCGTACTGGCGTATCGTCAGTCCATTGCCGCACATAAAATCGTGGCTGGGCCCAAAGGGGAAGTGCTTTTCTTTTCGAAAGAGAATTTCTCAAATGGTTCCATCGGTACGGTCGACATTACCTATCCCTCGGCTCCGCTTTATCTGCTCTATAACCCCCTTCTGCTGAAAGGCATGATGGAGCCGATTTTCCAGTATTCCGAAAGTGGACGCTGGACGAAGCCTTTTGCGGCTCACGACGTAGGGACGTACCCCCTTGCCAACGGGCAAACCTATGGCGAAGATATGCCCGTAGAAGAATGTGGTAATATGCTGATTCTGACGGGTGCTATCGCCAAAGCGGAAGGCAACGCCAACTACGCCAAGCAACACTGGAAAACGCTGACAACCTGGGTAGAGTACCTGAAAAAAGATGGGTTCGATCCGGCTAATCAGCTCTGCACCGATGATTTTGCCGGTCATATTGCCCGAAATGCCAACCTGTCCATAAAAGCGATTCTGGGCATTGCCGCTTACAGCCAACTGGCAGGGCAACTGGGCGACAAAGCAACGGCTGAAAGTTACCTGAAAACGGCGAAAGAAATGGCCGCTAAATGGCAACCCTTGGCCCTGGACAAAACCGCATCGGATAAAACGCATTACGACCTTACGTTCGAAAATCCGGGCGACACCTGGAGTCAGAAGTATAATCTGGTGTGGGATAGGCTTTTAGGTATAAACATTTTCCCCAAAGACATTGCCCAAAAAGAAATCGCCTACTACCTGACGAAACAGGAGCCTTATGGCCTGCCGCTGGACAGCCGTAAGACCTATACCAAGTCCGACTGGATTATGTGGACGGCTACGATGGCGAATTCATCCAAAGATTTTCAGGCGCTGGTACGACCCGTCTGGCGGTATGCCAACGAAACCCCCTCGCGGGTGCCCCTTTCCGACTGGCACGAAACCGTCAACGCCAAGCAGGTTGGTTTTCAGGCCCGGTCCGTAGTGGGCGGCTATTTTATTAAAATGCTTGAAGGTAAACTGGCTAAATAAACGACCATGAAATATCAATCAAGTTATCCCCCCTCTCCTGAAACCAGGAGAGGAGCCGGGGGTGAGGTAAATCTCACGAAAGTCACCCTCAGCCTACTTTCCACCCTCCTCACTACCCAATTTGCGTTTGCCCAAACACCAGCCGTCAGCCAGCTTCAGCCTGCGCCGATCATGAGCCGCTGGGAAAAGCAGGTAACTCCCGAAAATGCCTGGCGCGAATACCCGCGCCCGCAATTGGTTCGGAAACAGTGGCAAAATCTGAATGGTCTTTGGGAGTATGCCATTACGCCAAAAACAGCCCCGAAGCCAACCCAATTCAGTGGTCAGATTCTGGTTCCGTTCGCCGTTGAATCGACCCTGTCGAAAGTCACGAAATCGCTCTTACCCGACCAGCGGTTGTGGTATCGTCGTACCATCAGCCTACCGCAAGACTGGTCTGGTCAACGGGTAATCCTTCATTTTGGCGCGGTCGATTACGAATGCAACCTCTGGGTCAATGATGGGCTGGTTGGCTCACATACCGGCGGCTCCGACGCATTCAGCTTCGACATAACCGATTTCCTGAAAGACGGGGCCAATGAACTCGTTCTGGGCGTAACGGACCCAACCTCAACGGGCGAGCAACCACGCGGAAAACAATTACTTAACCCCAACGGCATCTGGTACACACCCGTATCGGGCATCTGGCAAACGGTCTGGATGGAGCCAGTTCCTAAACAAACCTACATCGAAGAAGTACGGCTTACTCCCGAGCTGGATTCGGGTCGCGTTCGGGTGGAAGTATTGCTCGATAAGCCTGCTAACAACTTTACCACGGCAGTTCGGGTAACGGCTTTAGACGGTAATCAAACAGTGGCCTCAACACTTGTTCGTGCTGGAAGAGCTGCCTATTTGTCGATCAAAAGCCCAAAACTCTGGTCGCCGGACAAGCCGTTCCTCTACGATTATCGCGTTGACTTAGTGACCGTTACCGACCCCTTCGGCGATACGCCCCGCAACCGACGCCCACGCCAGGACGAAGCTTTACGAACGGCCTATGCCAATGCCACCGTTACAGGGAATCCGCTGGATGTGGTCACGGGCTATTTCGCCATACGGAAGATTTCGGTTGGACCGGGCCCCGTTGCCAACCAGCCGGTTTTATTGCTGAACAACAAATTCGTTTTCCAGAACGGCCCGCTCGATCAGGGCTGGTGGCCGGGTGGTTTGCTTACTCCGCCTTCCGACGAGGGCATGACGTTTGAAATTGATTTCCTCAAAAAGTCAGGTTTCAACATGCTCCGTAAGCACATCAAGGTTGAACCCGAACGGTATTATTACCTCTGCGATAAGTTGGGAATACTGGTCTGGCAGGATATGCCGTCAGGCTTTCTGGAAGGACAAAACGAATCGCCCGGTGACCAGTCAGAACCCGTACGTCGGTCGAAAGGGAAAGAGCAGTTTGAGCTGGAATTGCGTCGGATGATGAACCGCCTGTACAACCATCCAAGCATCGTAACCTGGGTAGTTCACAACGAAGGCTGGGGCCAGTACGACAACAACCGACTGGCCGATTGGGTAAAAGCCATCGATCCGAGCCGGACCGTCAATGCTGCCAGTGGCTGGAATGACCGGGGCGCGGGTGAATTCTTCGATATCCATACGTATCAGGAAGAACCTAACGCACCAGTTGCCAAAGCAAATCGGGTTGTTGTCATTGGTGAGTTTGGCGGTATTGGCTGGCCGGTGCAGGGACATCTCTGGAATCCGAACATGCGTAACTGGGGCTATCAGACCTATCAATCGGCCGATGTAGTAGAGCAGGCCTATCGGAAGAAATACGCCAAAATCATCGAGTATTACCAAAAGCAGGCTTTATCAGCAGCGGTGTACACGCAGACAACCGATGTGGAAGGCGAAGTTAACGGCCTGCTCACCTACGACCGGGAAGTTATCAAAATCCCCGTTGAAACGCTCCGGCAAATCCACGCGCCGTTGTTCAAGTGAGTGTGTCTACATCTGTGCGGACGGGTTCTTAAACCCGCCCGGTGAGGTTTCTCAAAACCGAACGGTTTGTTATGATTCGGTTTTGAGAAACCTCACTGGGGCAGATTGAAGAATCTGACCTCACGGAAATGACCCTAAAAGCTTTTCCTAAACTTATGAAACGCAGAACCTTCCTCAACCAGTTGACCAGTGCTTCGGCACTTGCATTCAGCCCTATAGCTGCTAGTCAGGGCGCTACGTCGCTTTTCGATTACGCGGGGGCCGACGATCTGATGAAGCACAAAATTGCAGATGTCAGTTATACGGAGGTGCAACTGAAATGGCCACGTTTCGTAGGGAAAAACGCCCGTCGCGACATACACGGCTATGGCCCCAAAGTGACAGTCTGCATGCTCACCACCGATCAGGGAGCGAAAGGCTGGGGGCAGCCCAACGGTCGGCGGAATGACGATGTGATTGCTTACGTAAAAGGTAAACGAGTTGCCGACTTGTTTCAGCCAGCCCAGGGCGTCACCGATACCAAAGCCCTAGCCTTCGATGTCCCCTTGCACGATCTAGCAGGTGTCATTCTCAACAAGTCGGTTTACCAGTTAATGGGTCAGAAGAAACCCATACTGACCAAGTGCTATAGCGGTATGATTTACTTCGACGAGCTGGAACCGAAAGAAGGAAAAGTAGCAACGCTGACCAATGGGTTCGACAAAATTCTGGAAGAATGTAAGCATGATTATGACATGGGCTACCGCCAGTTTAAGCTTAAAATCGGCCGGGGCAATATGTGGATGGATAAATCGGCGGGTTTGCAACGTGATATCGAGGTGACTAAACTCGTAGCCAAAACCTTCCCCGACTGCGAAATTCTGGTCGATGGCAACGATGGATTTACGCCCGACACCATGATTGCGTACGTAAAAGGCATTGGCGACATTCCCTTGTTCTGGATCGAAGAACCCTTTGCCGAAACCGTAGCTGATTATCGCAAACTGCGGGATTGGTTAACGGCCAATAAGATAAAAACACTACTGGCTGATGGTGAATACGACCCCGACCAAAAACTTCTTCGCGAACTCGAAACACAGAAACTAATCGACGTACATATTACCGACATCATGGGATATGGCTTTACACCCTGGCGAAAAATTATGCCCGAATTACAAAAGATGGGTATTCAGGCATCGCCCCATGCGTTTGGCGAGTTACTCAAAACCTACTATACCGCTCATCTGACGGGCGCTTTAGGCAACACCGTCACGATTGAAGGCGTCCCCTGCACCAGTGATGATATTGACTTTGGTGATTACAAATTAGTGGGTGGTCAACTGGTTCCATCATCAGCTCCAGGCTTCGGTATGAAACTATTGAAAACCACCTAGCACTTTCCGATATGCTTCTTCGCAATTGCTATCTTTTCAGTAGCCCATTATGAACCAACAAGTTACTCTCCTATCTGCAACCGTAGCCTTTCTGTGGCTTAGCCTATTTACGCCAGCAACAGCACAAACGGCAGGTCCAAAAATGCTCTTTGCCGATACTACTCACCGAAAGCCGGGCTTTTCAAAAGATCCACATGTAGTCTGGTTCAGAAATCGCTATCTGCTGTATTATTCAGTGCCACTCTACAAAGACTCAACAGGGGCCGAGCATTGGGGCATTGGTATTGCGGAAAGTCATAATTTAACGAACTGGCAGAAAGTGGGTGAAATTGTTCCCACAACGGACTATGAGCAAAAAGGGTTGTGCGCTCCGGGTGCGCTTATACGCGATGGAGCCGTGCACTTATTTTATCAGACCTACGGCAACGGCCGCAACGACGCCATTTGCCACGCCGTTTCGAAAGATGGGATTCATTTCGACCGGAATCCGACCAATCCAATCTTTCACCCGGCTATCAGTGACTGGTCGTGCGGACGGGCTATCGATGCGGAGGTGATTCTATTTAAAAATCAGTATTTCCTCTATTTCGCAACCCGCGATCCAGCCTTTAAGATTCAGCAACTGGGCGTAGCGATTGCCCCGGCCAACACGAACTTCAACCGAAGCGACTGGCATCAGCAGGCTATTGATGGGCCGATTCTAAAACCTGAATTACCCTGGGAAGGTGAATGTATAGAAGGCGCGTCAGTGATTGAGCGAAATGGCGTACTCTATATGTTTTATGCGGGTGCCTATAACAACTGGCCGCAGCAGATCGGCGTTGCCAAAAGTCAGGACGGCTTACATTGGGAGCGGGTAAGCACTGCGCCTTTCCTGAAAAATGGACAGCCTGGTTCCTGGAATTCCAGCGAATCCGGCCATCCGCATATTTTCACCGATCCGAGCGGCAAAACCTATTTGTTTTTCCAGGGTAACAACGACAAGGGCAAAAGCTGGTATTTGTCCAACGTACCCGTCAACTGGACTAATGCTGGCCCAGTTTTGCCGAAATGAATTGAAACCAATAGGTTATTTTTTGTCATCCCTCTTGCGTCGGGATGGCAAAAAAGCAAAGCTGAATACGCTAAACTTACTTTAGATTGAGTTATCAGGAAACCCTTTTTTTAGGCTAGAAACAGAGTTTCCTATTTTTTTACAACAAATAACTAATCATTTAGTTGTAAAACTAATCCATTAGTCATACCTTTCCTTTAGTAAAGAAATAGCTGTGAACATTATGCCGATTCGCGAACTCACCAAGGCTGAAGAAGAAATCATGCGTGTTCTATGGCAACTCAAAAAGGGATTTGTCAAAGACGTACTGGCCGAATTACCGGAGCCCAAACCTGCGTATAACACCGTCTCGACCATCATCCGAATTCTGGAGAAAAAGGAACTGGTTGGCTACACAGCCTATGGGAAAACGCATGAGTACTATCCGCTGATTACGGAAGAAGAATATCGCCGTTTTCAGACCGAGCAGCTAATGGCGAACTACTTCGATAATTCCCTGAAAAAACTGGTGTCGTTTTTCGTGAAAGACAAGAATATCAGCCTGAACGAAGCCGACGAAATCATTAAACTCCTAAACCAGCAGAAAGAACAATGAATACGCTCGACTATTTCCTAAAAGCCAACCTGTATGGGTTGCTATTTGTAAGTTGCTACTGGTTATTACTCCGTCGGCACACCTTTTTCAGTCTGAATCGAGCCTATTTACTCGTTTCGGCGGTTGCCTCGCTGGTGCTCCCACTGGCAAGTTTACCTACACATACAGCCGAAACACTACCCGTACCCATGGGGGTAATTGTGTTACCCGTATCGGCTATAACAACACCAGCCGAAACGGGACCCGACTGGACCGAAATCGGTTTGATTGCCTATGGCATGGTTAGTTTTTTACTTGTTCTGCAACTGATTGTCCGCACGGGGCGATTGATGGCATTTATCCGCCAATCAAGTCAGCATGTTCTTGACGATTATGTATTAGTAGAGCCAATAAAGACAACATCAACCTTTTCTTTCTTCCGGTATCTGGTTTTAAACCCGGAAGACAAAAACAACAACCTGATTATCAATCACGAATTAGTACACATCCGGCAACACCATAGCCTCGATGTATTGGGTATGGCCCTATTAAGAGCAGTCTTTTGGGCCTGTCCGGCTTTATGGTTAATCGACCGTATGCTCCGGCAAGTACATGAGTTTCTGGCCGATAAAGCCATTTCAAAACCGAGTGATTACGCCCATTTTTTGGTTGAGTACACCTTTGGGCAACAGCCCGATGCACTTGTCAATGGCTTTTTCAATCCGTCGCTGCTTAAACAACGCATCCTGATGCTTCACCAGAAAGCGACTACGCGCTGGGCCTTAGGCAAGTACATATTGATTCTGCCCCTCGCCCTGGGCTTACTGGCTATGACCACCGCACGTGAACAGATTACGGATATGGTCAGTCAGGTAACAAACGAAACGATCACTGTTTCAGGGCGGGTAACAAACTCGGCAGATGGGAAGCCATTGCCGGGAGTTAGTGTCATTCTCAAAAATACCAATACAGGTACAACGACAGATGTAAACGGTAAATACCGTCTGACCAACATACCTAAAACGGGTTCATTGGTGTTTAGCTTTGTTGGTTTTGAGACAGCAGTGGTAGAAGTAAAAGGGCATTCATCAATAAATGCCAGCCTTCAAACACAAGACAGTAAGTTGAATGAAGTTGTTGTCGTGGCCTATGAGCCTACATCCAAACCTGCTGCCCAAACAATTAATCCGAGCAAACGTGCCTCGTCCGATAAAGGGGCGATTTTTACCGTTGTTGAACAGGTACCTGAATTTCCGGGAGGTATGCGGGCATTAGGCCAGTACCTCGCTCGTAACCTACGCTATCCCAAAGAAGCCCAGCAAAACCGCATTCAAGGCCGAGTATTCGTACAATTTGTTGTTACACAAGAGGGGGATATTCAGAGCTTACGAATCCTAAAAGGAATTGGTGGCGGCTGTGACGAAGAAGCCGTTCGGGTAGTAAGTCAGATGCCCAAGTGGTCGCCTGGCAGGCAAAATGGGCAGGCCGTATCGGTACAATACAATCTGCCTATTCAGTTCCAGTTAGAAAAATCAGAGGATAAACGGACAGGGCAGGTAGTAAAACCAGATTCAGACTCACGGCAAAAGCCTAATTATATTCTTGATAACAGCAAGAATGGCCGAGTTGCTCTTTATAATGATGTAAGCCCCTATTATCGACTCGCGGATTCGTCACGAAAGCCAGGGCCTCCTATAACTATTCGGGGCAATGTATTTCATGATGGAGACCCTCTATACATCATTGATGGCGTTGAAATGCCTAAGGATTCAAAGTCGAACGCTACAGCCCGCTTTAAAACGATTCGGGATTTGCAGCCCAGTGATATTGAAAGCGTCACGGTACTGAAAGACGGATCAGCTATTGCCGCCTATGGCGAAAGAGGAAAAAATGGCGTCGTTCTCATAACCACGAAAACGAAATGAGCCCATTCAGCTACTTCCTGACAGCCAGCCTCTATCTTCTGTTATTCTACGGCTGCTATGTCTTGTTGCTGTGCCGAAATACTTTTTTCGGGCTCAATCGGGTCTATCTGCTCCTGTCTGTTGGGTTATCGCTGGCCTTACCCTTTGTCGAGCTTCCCGGCGAACCCCTTGCCTCCCTTCCGACGAGTACGATAACCTTACCGACGTTTGAGGTTGGTCAATCCACAGAAAGCCATTACTCTTTAACGCTAGTCGATAGGATCAGTATCGTCTATGCCCTGGGGATACTTATCATGCTTACGCGGTTAGCACTCAATGTGTGGGCCGTTTTCCGGCTCATCCATTCAGGCAAAGCACAACATCGAGAGGCTTACACACTCATTCGACTTCCTGATGATTCATCCCCATCGTTTTCATTTGGGCGTTATCTGGTTCTGAATCGTTCAGATGGGCTGGCGGAACCCGATGCGCTGCTCCGGCATGAGGCAGCTCACATTCGTCAGCGTCATACGGTCGATATACTAGCTCTGGAATTGATACAAGTAGTTTTCTGGTTCAACCCTGTGCTCATTTACTATAAACGGGCCTTACAGGAAGTCCATGAGTTTCTGGCCGACCGTGCTGTTTTAAAAACGCCCCAGCCCGACTATCCGCAACAGTTAGTTGCCTACGCCCTCAATGTGTCCCCATCAGCACTCATTACGCCCTTTGTCTCTAAATCAACCCTCAAACAGCGAATTATCATGCTCAAAAAACCTGTATCAAAACGCCGGGCATTATTCGGCTATGTATTAGTACTACCGCTGGCGGCCTGTCTGCTTATGTGTACGCAAACGGAAAAAGATTTGCCCGTTTCAGCCGCAAGAAAGCCTGTAAAGGTAGAGGGTGAAGTATTTACTGTGGTTGATGATCACCCCCAATTTCCTGGGGGTATGAAAAAACTAGGTGAATACCTGAGTGAAAACTTAAAATATCCGGAAGCGGCCGAGAAATCCAAGATAGAGGGCAAAGTCTTTGTTCGTTTCGTTGTTACAGACAAAGGCGAAATTACGAATGTGGAGGTCCTGAGAGGCATCGGTTACGGAGCCGACGAAGAAGCGGTTCGGGTAGTTGAGCAAATGCCCAACTGGACACCAGCCCGGCAAAATGGCAAAGCGGTCAATGTAATGTATAACTTACCTATCCGATTTCAGTTGGAAGAAGATGACAACTCATCGGCAGTCAATGAGTTTTGGAATGATTTTACAAAGGGCAGAAGTTTAACTCTGAATAATCAGCCTGTTAGTGAACAAATTCTGAGAACAACTATTCAGGAAGCTCAACTTTCTGGAAAGCATATTTCAGTTACGATCAATAAGCAAACGAATACAGTTAATTTTCAACACGTTGACAGTTAACGAATCATTAGATAGCATAAAAAATCAGGGGGATAACGTACGAAAGTCGCGCACCTTATCCCCCTGATTTTACGTTTAAATGGCTAACCTACTTCAGGCGTTCCTGCAAAATCGTCAGAATTAACTGTTGCGTTTGCTCCAGTCTTGCCTGACCACTTTTTAGCTCAGACACATCAGCCTTCAAGACAGACACATCAGATTTTAACTCTGAAATATCTTTCTCTACTCGATCAAATCGCTCATCAATTTGATCAAATCGTTCAGCAATCTGATGAAATCGTTCATCAACTCGATCAAATCGGTGATTAACGGTTACGGTTAAATCGGCTACACCTTTGGCAATGGTTTCAATTTGCCGTCCGTGATCAACAGCCAGGGTTTCTAATTGTTCGACGCGTTCTTCCAGGTACATGGTCAAATATACAATTTTATTGGATACACGTACTAAGACGTCAGCACGAACCAATCGTCATTCCTTACTCTTTTATTAATTTCCGGTTTGCTTTCCCATTCGCGGTTTGCACCTCCAGAACATAGAACCCCTTGGGCAACTGGCTAATGTCGAGTGTAGCGTTACGCTGCCGGGCCCGTACAAGCGGTTGCAGAACAGGCGCACCTGTTAGGGTACGAATTGATAGACTTTCAATGGTTTCGGTACCGGGCAGCTCTACGGTGAGCTTTGTATTGACCGGGTTCGGATAAACTGATAAGGCATCAGCCCAGGCAGGTTCGGTTCCGGTAACCGCCAGGATGTTGAACGTTCGCTCAACGGTAGAGGCAGCCGCATATTGATCATTACCGTTCTGGAAAGCCTGCACCGTTACACTACCTACGCCGTTGAATTTCAGCGTTGAGCCACTGAGCGTTGCAGGGCCACTTTTCACCAGAAATCCGACGGTCAGGTTCGAGGAACAGGTCGCTTTCAGCACCAGATCACCCTGATTAACATAGCGGTCCGAAATCGCATCGAACGTAATCGTCTGGGCTGTTTTCTGGACACGGGCAGCCGTCGTGTACCAGACGGGCCATTTCGCTCCAGTGTATAAAACGGAAGCATTACCCGAAGCCGCAATTTTATTAGTTGCCAGATTAATACCCAGCACATTGTCGCTCGCTCCTGAAAACACGAGCATATTATCCAGCCGCGAATAGCTTGGAAAACCCAGATCTTTGTTGTCGTAAATAATGTTTGCTTTCCCAGTGCTCAGATCGACACCCACCACCTGATAGGTATCGTCGTTTTCGTTGAGGTAATCGAAGGCCAGTACATCAGGCGAATTTTTGGAGAATGAAGGGTTACCGATGCTTTCGCCCGCATCGAGGTTCGTAAAGAGTTTTTCAATTTGCCCCTTGGCGAAATTACTTGTACTGTTGTTCCAAACATTGATAAAGCCTACGTCCCAATAGTCAATATTGGCCCCAGTACTGCTTTTCAACGCATTATAGGCATCATACACAATGTTTTCTCCCGTAAAATCCCACTCAAACGAATCGGCATACTGGACATCACCCGTTTGAACGCCCTGTGCCGAAGTCGGATTATAGAGCTGAAACTGCAACCATTGCTGCTTGTCGTAGCTATACACCCAAATTGATCCATCACGATCAGAGGTCAGAGCTGCCAGTTTCTTGCCATCGCGCGAAACGGCCACATTATCCCAGATTTGTTGGTTAGAAATAATCGTTTCATTAGGCGTACCTGTCAGGTTAACGGCCCGAATGCGCTTATCGGTCGTAACATAGTAAGCATACTTTCCATCGTCGGTAACGCTGGGGCGATGGAGCAAACCTAATGTTGATTTCAGGTCAAATTTGGCGGGCGAAGCCCCAACGGTAGTTGAATAAACTTTCGAGGTGCTGGCATCGGCCAGTAAGATCAGATCCTGACCCGATGCCGCTGGAATATCGGGTTGTTTGCCGGGATTTGATTGGGTTCCATCGGTAATACCCACTGCGTCGAAGGCATTTTTGGCAGCCGTTACTTCAGCACCATTAGCTCCGTACAGATCGCCAGCGGCTTTAATAACTGCCAGCCGTAAGTCCAGAAACTGGGAAGTACGCACCAGATAGGTTGTCAAAGCCCGGTAATAGACCTGTTCGGCTTTATCTTTTCCAATGGCCGTTGCGAATTTATAGAACGCAAAATTCGGAATACCGCTATTGGTATGAACCCCACCGTTATCATCGCTGGTGTTTTCATACTGCGACATGGTAGCGGGCTGGTAGCCATTTGGATCTCTCGTTTTACCACCCTGATTCGGATTCGACAGGTCGCGTAGGGCGCCCGAAGGTAACAAGGCAGGGGTAGCTATCTGCTCGCCTATAGTCCAATTGGCACGATCGATCATGGCCCCGAAAACATCGGCCATCGACTCATTGATAGCCCCCGACTGACTCTTATACTGCAAATTGGCGGTGTTCTGAATAACGCCATGCGTCATTTCATGTCCAGCTACATCCAGACCACCCGCCAATGGTTTCAGCAGTTTCCCGTTGCCATACGCCATGAACTTCCCATTCCAATAGGCGTTATCCATCGCTTTTCCATCGTCATCAGGCATATTGACAATGGAAACCATCGTCTCGCCCGTACCACTGAGGGCGTTCCGTTTGAACGTATTCAGGTAATATTCGTAGGCAACTCCTCCGTTATAATGAGCCGAAACAGCCGTAGGGCTCCAGTCGGCGTTGCTGGTGGAGGTAATCTGGTAAAATTTCTGACTACTACCAGACGTATTTCGGGCATCAATCGTCCAGAGTGCCCCAACGGGGTTATCCGGCATTTTCGACGAAGCCGATTTAAACATTGCCCGTGATGCATCGATCAGATAATACGAGTTACCTGACTGCTGATAGGTTTGGAATGAGCGGGTCACCCCATTAAGGTCTTTACCCGTTGCTTTAATTGGCCCTACAAATGAGCAGGTATGATTGTATTTATCCAGTACATCGCCAGTTTGAGCATCCATTACATACTCCCAGCGTTCGAGCATATTGGGCCGAACGGTCAGCGCGTAGGCCAATTTTGCCGATCCATCCGGCATTGTAAAAATGCACAGCTCCCCTTCCGACGACTTCAAATTCAGCAGATTATCCCCAAACGACCGAACAGTCGATGTTTTCCGAACATCCTTGAGTGCCAGATTAGACACATCAGTCAGGGCTAATGCAGGCGTTGTCGTTAGCCCTTCGGGGGTTGGCTGATACCGACCGTTGATCGAGGTTACTTCGCCATCGGTCAGGTGTGCCACCAGTTCGGCACCAAGTATCGGTATACCTCGAAACGTTTGTGCCAGTCGAACGTGTGTCTGTCCAAGTTCATCTGTTTCGGTGCGGGCAATGGTAAAGTTCTCTTCGGGATTAGCGAGTTTCAACAGATCACGAACCTGTCCCATGAACTGAAACGTGACCGATGCAGCTGCTGCGGCCGACAACCGGGCTCCACTCTTTTGGGTAGCATTTGTCCCTGAAATGTTCGTCTTTTTACGCTCGATAAATACAGGCAGATTGGTGGCCGTATCTCGAATCACTCGCAGACGGATAGGCTCCAGTGAAAGCAAAGAAGCCCCCCTTGTCAATAGTAACTGACCAGCCGAACGATCGTTGGGCAGTGGCACAACGGTTGCATTCAGTCGCTCGGCCAGCCCCGACGTAGGCGCTGAGGTTTTCATCTTCCGACTAAATCCGGTAGTGGGTTGTTGCGCCATAGACACCCCCGTGGTAAACAGTATCAGAACGAGTAGATGTGGTTTCATTAGGATTTGGGTTTACAAAAAGAAAACTTCGGTATTCGGTGAATGAACGCATCGCTATTTTCAGGGTTATCCCACCGTATACCGAATACGTAATACCAGTTTTATTTCAGACGCAGCGAAGCCGGGATCATGGCCATGAACGAGTCGTAGAACTTCGGGTAATTTTCCGGGACCTTTTTATCGACAGCCCCCCAGGTTACTTTGTAAATGACCTTCCCTTTTCGCCACTGTACGAACTTATACAGATTACCCGGCTGGTCGAACTTCGTCGTTTTGACTTTGCAGTTGACTTCGGCTATGGTAAACACACGTTTGGTATTGGCTGCCGTTTGTTGACCAATGAAAGTAAACGTAGTATCACGTGTTCGGCGTCCATAAAGCTTCCCATTTTCCAGCAGATAATAGGCCGAAGACGCTCCTGTAACCCCTCCTCCGCTGCCTACAATTATCTGGCGCCCTTTATAATTGTCAGGTGTACTGGCCGAAGCGGTTTTACGTACTTGCGGCATCTGATCGGCGGCAGCCCGGATGCCCTGCCCGTACGCATCAGACAGGTTATTTATTGCTAAAATTATGAGTAGGGTTAAGACGAATTGTTTCATGAGACAGAAAAGACGTAACAAAAGTATTGTGCTATAGTAGGCGCAACAATACTACAATTGTATGATTTGAGTAAAACAGCGTATAAGACGGTAGATTACAGGAATGAGTCACCTATGGGGGTGTAGGCTGGCCGTAGGTCGTTTGGGAGAACGATACCGATTTACCGAATAGACCTCGCTTCACATCGACTCTGAATAAGTTATCAAAATCCCCTGATTCGATCCGGGTCATCGTTGGCTGAGCGCCTAATCCTTTTGCAATCTCCAGAATGGTATTGCTATGCCCAACAACCAGTAGTTGCTTTCCCCGAATCTGACTCACCCGGTTCACAATGGCATCAGTCGGCTTTGCCGGATAATCGATTAGTGAAAGTCCCAGCCGCGTGGCCAAGGGCTGAGCCGTCTGGCGCGTCCGTCGATAGGGCGTTGTAAAGATCGAATCGATGGAGGCATTACCCAGTTGATCCGCTAAGGCAGCCGCGCGAGCATAACCAGCAGGTGTTAAATTCGTCGTATCGGCTTCGGATACCTTTTCGGCATGGCGAACAATATAAACCGTTGTGGTTGAACAGGCTGTCAGCCCTAAAGAGACAAGAATAGCAAGTGCGTAGATCAATCGCATAGCGCGTAAGGCAGGGTTTTAAACAAACAATGATACAAAAAAGCCCCCGGCCATAGGTCGAGGGCTTGGTTGGACTTCGTAAACGGTCAACCTTTACAATTCCCGAATCCAGATATTACGGAAACCAACAGGGTTGTTGTGGTCTTGCAGCAGAATTGGGCCCGCGCCATGTGCCTGAACTTTCGGATACCCAATGTATTCAGTTGTTCCCCGAATAGCGGTATGGTTCTGCACCAGAACACCGTTGAGCAGAACCGTTACGTAGGCAAATTCGGTCATCATACCCGCCTTGTTGAATTTAGGAGCCTGATAGATAATATCATAGGTTTGCCATTCACCGGGTTTGCGGCTAGGGTTCACCAGCGGAATCGCCTGTTTGTAGATCGAACCGACCATACCATTTACGTAGGTTGGGTTATTGTAGTTATCCAGTACCTGTAGTTCATAACGACCTTGCAGGAAGATGCCACTATTGCCGCGTCCCTGGCTGGTCCCTTCTACTTTTTCGGGTGACTTAAACTCAATATGCAATTGGAAGTCTGTAAACTCTTTTTTCGAGCGGGCCGAAAAACCTCTGGTCGAGTACATCGCGCCATCTGTTACAGGCCATTTCAGCGGCCCTTCGTTGGTTTTCTCCCAGTTGGCGGGTGCATACCCTTTAATAGCGACCCACTCGTCCGTATTTTTTCCATCGAACAACACAATTGCATCAGATGGAGCAGTTGTTCCCGAAGCATTAGCTGCGTTGGCCCCTGGGGTCACGACAGGTGGAACAGGCTCCCAAATCTCGGTCGATTGAGGATTTTGCTTGGCAGGCTCCGTTTGAGCCATAGCCTGACTGGTAACGAAAAGGCTGGCGATTCCGAGGCAGGCCACAAACGATAACGGTACGTTTTTCATGGAAAATGTTTCGAGTTAATGGATTCGTTGTAAAACGGTCAAAGATAAGTCGAACTAATCATTCGCAGTCTTTTAGCCGGAAAAAATGTAACTTTCGCCCTTCAAATCTTATGATAAATTCTATGGTAAACCTATCCCTTTCAGCTCGTTTTAGCGGGCTAGTGGGCGTTTTATGGGCCCTTGGAGCTGGACTTTCGCTGGGCCAACCGGCTCCGTCACCAGGTATTTCGCTACCCCTCAACGACTTAAGCGCATTTGTATCACCGACTCCCAACTGGCGTATTGTAGGCGGTGTTCGGGCCGATTTAGCTAAAGAAAACAGCCTTGTTACCACAAAGGGCACGGGTATTCTGGCCAACATTCCACTGGCTCACCCAACGGCCGACCCTAAAAATCCATACAAGTATGATCTGTTTACGACCCTGCAACACGGTGATATTGATCTGGAGCTAGAGTATATGATGGCCTCCAAATCTAATTCGGGCGTGTATCTGCAAGGTCGGTACGAAATCCAGCTTCGCGATAGCTGGGATGTGCGGACACCAAACGTACACGACAATGGGGGCGTTTATGAGCGATGGGATGAAAAACGGCCCGAAGGTCAGAAAGGCTACGAAGGCCATGCTGCTCGTCAGAATGTCAGTCGTGCTCCCGGTTTGTGGCAACACTTAAAAATCTCGTTTCAGGCCCCCCGTTTCAATGCCAACGGACAAAAAACCGAAAATGCCCGTGTTATTCGGATTGAACTAAACGGCGTGGTGATTCAGGACGATGTTGAGCTGACCGGCCCAACGCGCGGTTCGGCTTTTGATACGGAAAGTGCTATGGGCCCTCTCCGCATCCAGGGTGATCATGGTGCCGTTGCCATCCGCAACATCCGGTACGTTATGTATGACAAACCTCGCCCGGAATTGCTCAACCTGACCTACTCGGTCTATAAAGGAAAGTTTCAGAAAGAGCCCGAATACGACAAAACAGCCCCTGAGTCAGAAGGGGCCACCAAAGTATTGTCGGCTTCGGTTAGCCGCATCCCCAACGAGTTTCTGATTCGGTACCGGGGCACACTCCGCGTTTCGGAACCGGGCGAATACCGTTTCAATCTGGGCGTGCCGGGTGGTGGCGGTCAAATGAAGATCAATAATCAGGTTGTTGTAGCGCCTGGCGAATGGAATGCCAGCGGTAAAGCGACTCTCCCCAAGGGCGACCTACCATTCGAATTGCTTTACTCGAAATTTGTTGACTGGGCTCAACCTGCGCTGGGGTTAACCGTTGCGGGTCCGGGTGTACGGGAATTCGTAATCAGCGAAGGCGCTGGCAGCAATGGCGAAGAAGTTGACCCGATCATCGTTGAAGCGCCAACCAACACCATCCTGCGTAGCTTCATGGATATGCCCGGCGAAAAGAACACGCAGGGCCGCACGCTTCGGGTTACCCACGCTATCTCTGTAGGCAGCCCAGAGCAGGTACATTACACCTATGATCTGGACAAAGGTGCGCTGGTGCAGGTATGGCGGGGTGGCTTTCTGGACGCGACACCCATGTGGCACGACCGGGGCGATGGCTCGTCACGCCCACGGGGTATGGTGCAGCGATTGGGTACTCCCGTTCTTTTCCTGAGCAAGTTATCGTCGCCCCAGGCCAACTGGGTAACCGATACAACAGGGTCCGGTTTCCGCCCAAAAGGGTATGTCCTTGACGAAAACGACCTACCCACGTTCCGGTATCAGAGTTACGGTGCTTCGGTCGACGATAAAATTCGGGTACTTAGCGATGGGCATGGTGTGCAGCGTGAGGTGACCGTAACCAACCCTGCCAGCGATTTATATGCCCGGATCATCAGTGGTGCCAACATCAGCGCCCTCGAAAATGGGATGTATCTGGTCGACGATCAGGCTTATGTTCGCATCGACAACGTAGCAGGTGCCAAACCAGCTATCCGCGAAAGCAATGGTCGGCAGGAGTTAATTGTGCCGGTAAAAGGGAAAGTGACTTACACCATCTTATTTTAATGAACAATTGACAATGGATAATGCCGGATGGGTGCTAAAATCCGCTTCCATTATTCATTCTTCAACGATATATCGTCATGAAAAAGATATTGACAACCCTCTTTTCCCTAGGCCTCTTTTCGGTGGCGGTGGCGCAGGAATCGCCCAAGGAAGAGGACTTTTTTAGAATTCTGAAAGTAAGTGCTCCCGAAGGCACGCTGCTCGAAGTAGGTGGCCTGACTACCTTGCCCGATGGCAATATTGGAGTAGCTACCCGCCGGGGTGATGTCTGGATTATTGAAAATCCAACCAGCCGAAAGCCTTTCTTCCGCAAGTTTGCATCGGGTCTGCACGAAATACTGGGACTGACCTACAAGGATGGCGCTCTTTACTGTGCACAGCGGGGCGAACTGACCAAAATGATCGACTCGAACAAAGACGGGAAAGCCGACATTTTCGAAACGGTCTACGCCTGGCCATTGTCGGGTCATTACCACGAATATAGCTTCGGTCCTAAAATTGCGCCCGATGGTCAGTTTTTCGTAACGGGCAACGTTGCCTTCGGTGATGAAGAATGGTGGCGGGGCGAAAGCCGCGTTCCCTGGCGGGGATGGACCATGAAAATCAACGAAAATGGCACCATGCAACCCTGGGCAACGGGCATGCGCTCTCCCTGCGGACTGGGCATTTTCGACGGTGAGCTATTCTATGCCGACAACCAGGGCGACTGGATGGGCTCGGGTGGTATTGTGCATGTGAAAAAAGGTGCCTTTGTCGGCCACCCTGCCGGTTTACGCTGGTCGAGCATGGCCAATTCGCCCGTTAAGCTAACGACTGAGCAATTCGATGCCAAGATTGACGAACGCAAACGCCGGGACGAAAACGGTCGGGCCATCAAACCCGAAAACGTGGCGAACGAAACCCCGAATCTGCTCTATCAGATGAAAGAGAAATTCCCCAGTGCCGATATTCAAACCCCCGCGGTTTGGTTGCCTCATGGTATTCTGGGTATCTCAAACTCCGAAATTCTGGAAATTCCACAGAGTACATTTGGCCCCTTTTCGGGCCAGTTGCTGGTGGGCGATCAGGGCATGAGCAAAATCTCGCGGGTATTCATGGAAAAGGTCAACGGCGAATACCAGGGCGGTGCTATCGAGTTTCGGAACGGCTTCCGGTCGGGTGTGTTACGGATGGCCTTTGCCAAAGACGGTTCCCTGTTTGTAGGCGAAACCAACCGGGGCTGGGGATCAGCTGGTGATGCGAATGAAGGTTTACAACGGCTGGTCTGGAATGGTGCTACCCCGTTTGAGATGCGTACCGTAAAAGCCATGCCCGATGGATTTGAAGTTGAATTTACAAAGCCCGTTGACCGGAAAACAGCCGAAGATTTAGCTTCTTACCGGGTCGAAAGCTTTCTGTACAAATACCACCCGGTTTATGGTAGCCCAACCATCAACAAAGAGGCTTTGCCTATCAAGGGGGTAAAAGTATCGGCCGATGGCCTGAAAGCAAGGCTTATCGTTGGTGACCTGCGCCGGTATTATATTCACCAATTGACCCTTGATGGGGTTCGTGGAGCCGAAGGGTCTTACTCCTTGATTCATCCTATTGCGTATTACACCCTCAACAACATTCCAGATGGCGAAAAGCTGTCGATGAGCGATGTAAGTACGAAAAATTCGGCAGCAGCCCCGGCAACGTCTCCAACTCCTGCGGCCACGACTACCGCTCCAGCAACCGGCAAAAAGGCACCTGCTAAAGCAACTACTGGTGAATCCACGCGGGGAGGCAAACCCAAGCTGGTAGAAGGTCAGGCCGTGACGATGGCCAAAGCCCCAACCTACGAAGAAGTAAAAGGATTACTGACGCGTCATACCTGCGTTGCCTGCCATCAGGCCAACAAGCGTCAGGTAGGTCCGGCTTTTGCCGATGTGGCCAAACGCAAATACACCAATGACCAGATTGTGGAGTTGATCTATAATCCGAAGCCTCACAACTGGCCCGACTATGCGACCGAAATGCCACCAATGCCGCAGGTACCTAAAGCCGACGCGCTGAAAATTGCAGCCTGGATCAACTCCCTGGCTCCTGCAGCTGGTAGTACATCGACTGGAGAGCCTAAGCCTTAATTAGATAGTGCCACGATTGGCTCACTACATAGTAAGCCAATCGTTAAAGCCGGATTGACGAAGCCTTATGATTTCGTTGATCCGGCTTTTTTAGGTAAATCCTACAGCTTTCATCAGGCTGAGAAAATCTCATTTTTCACTTAATTAAGCTACTATTAGCTATTTCACAGACAATTCACCAGATAATAAAGTTAACAACAGGCCTTCCTGATAAGTGGTAGATTTACCCTCTATAAACTTCCTCTATCATGACTGTCCAATCTAACATTTCTGGCACAAACTCACCGGTCAGGAAAACGAATTCATTTCGATTTTACATTAACTGGCTCACCTTCCGACGCCGGTGCCCCACCTGCCAGGATGCACAGGACCTGGACCGTACTCCCCGCCCTTTCGTACTCAAGTACCTACTGTTTTTCATACCGACCCGTACCTATTTCTGTTACAAATGCCGACACCGAGTGATTAGAATCGGCTAGTCTGATACCTTTACGCCGGATTACATTCAGAAATTATCATGAGAGTCTGGCTGCTGTTACCATTCGTATTCATTTGTCACCTCGGTTTGGCACAAACTTCCGAGCAGGGGTTAAGTGATGATCCGGTGTTTACTACCATCTTGAAACGTCGGATCAAATATCCGCGCGATGCCGAGTGGGTAGGTAAATACATGCGAGTTTTTGCTGAATTTACCGTTGGCGATAAAGGGCGCGTGCAGAATATAACGATCCTGAATCAAAGCCCCACAGGGGCTCATCTGGGCTTTGAATATACAGTCGCAACTGCGCTGAAAAAATTACCGTCACTCAATCTACGGTATACAGGTAGTTATATTCTGCCCGTTTCATTCATCTATGTGGATTATCGACAAAAGGATAAACCCTACGTTCCGACCGATACACTATTTATCGATGACTTAAGGGGGCGGGTAATTTTAAAAGAAATTAATGTGTTTGGCAGCAGTGTCAACAGTCGGGAGCGAGTGCTTGCGGCCGACGACAATCGGGCTTATTAAATACTACATTAATCACCCCAGTTAGCACCGCAGTGGAAGTCAGTCTATTTTTTTCGCAAAAATTTGCGTATTTGTGGCGATAGTTTTCATCAACGCCTATGATTTCCTCCCCCGAAACAGCTATTAAGCCTGCCATTCAGGAAAAATTCGAACACCTCTGGCATCTGGTCGGTAACACACCCATGCTAGAGCTTTTTTATACCTATAAAGGTCAGCCCCGCTCTCTCTACGTGAAGTGCGAACACTACAACCTGACCGGCAGTATGAAAGATCGCATGGCCTTGCACGTACTGCATCAGGCGTATCGTCAGGGGCATATTCAACCCGGCGACCGGATTGTTGAAGCCACGAGCGGCAGTTCGGGTATTGCCTTTTCGGCCGTTGGGCGGGCACTGGGGCATCCAGTTACCATCATCATGCCTGCCGGTATCAGCCAGGAACGTATTGACATCATCCGCAGCCTGGGTGCCGATATTATTCTGTTTACAAAAGAAGAGGGCGGTTTTCTGGGCGCTATCCGACGGTCGGAAGAAATGGCAGCGGCCGACCCTCATGTATTTCTGCCCCGTCAATTCGCCAATCAATACAATGCCGAAGCACACCGGCTCACTACGGGCAAAGAAATCTGGCTCCAGCTTCAGGGGGTCGATATTACGCCCGATGCCTTTGTGGCTGGCGTCGGAACGGGTGGCACGGTCATGGGCGTAGGGCGTTACCTGAAGTCGCGTAAATCCGATATCCGCGTACATCCACTCGAACCTGCCGAATCACCCACGTTATCGGTCGGGCATAAAACCGGCTCACACCGTATTCAGGGCTTTTTCGACGAATTCATTCCCGACATCCTGAAGCTTAACGAGCTTGATCCGGTAGTTCAGGCCAGCGATGGCGACTCCATTCTGGTAGCCCAAAAATTAGCCTTGCAGTTGGGCGTGGCCGTCGGTATTTCGTCGGGTGCCAATCTGATTGGAGCCATCAATTTACAGACCGAAATGGGTCCCGAATCGCGGGTTGTTACAATCCTTTGCGACAGCAATAAAAAATACCTCAGTACCGATCTGGTTAAAGAAGAACCTATCAAGCCGGGTTATGTGGCTCCCCATATCGAATTTACTGACTACCGCCCTATCAGCCGCCTGCTGGTCGGGCGGCCGAGTGTATTCTAACCGATTTAATCCAATAAAACCAGAAGCCTCTCCAGAACAGCCCTGAAGAGGTTTTTGCGTATTGTTTTGTAATGTATAATTCAGGGAAGCCATCAGCATGAACTTTTTTCAACAGCCATTCGTCCTGCAACTATCATTTACAAACCCCTTCTCTCCTTGAATCTTCAGCCATTAATCGATCATTTTGAGAGCTTTATCCCGTTAAAGGACAGTGAAAAACAGTTCCTGGAAGGCAGAATCACCCAACGGCAGATCAGGCGTCGCCAGGCTATCTTACAGGAAGGATTTCCCTGTCAGCACTATACGTTTATTGTAACAGGTTGCTTCCGAATGTATGGCGTAGACCCCAAAGGCACCGAGCATAATATTCAATTTGCGGCTGAACAAAATTGGATTGCCGATATTGGCAGCTTCCATTCTGGCAAACCCAGCAGCCTGTTTATTGAAGCTATTGAACCCGCAGTTGTGTTGCAAATCGGTAAAGAGGATCTGTATTTTCTCTATACCAACATCCCCAAGCTCGACCGAATTTTCAAAGTTATTGTCGAGAACAACTACGTTGAATTGCAAAATCGGGTACTACAAACGATTAGCTCTACCGCCCAGGAACGATACCTCTCTTTTTTAGACCAATACCCTAAACTGGCACTGCGACTCCCTAATACACAAATTGCCTCCTATCTGGGCATTACCCCTGAGTTTCTGAGCAAAATCCGGAAAGATCTCGCATCAGGTTAATCTAACCGAAGCGCTGGTCCGACCTTAAACTAGTTTAAGCCTATTTCTTAAGCTAGCTTATTGGTCCACCTCAGCTATCCGTCGGACCTTTGCATGGTCAATTTAAACCAAAACAGACCATGTCGAATAACACTGAATTAAACGTTGCCATCATCGGCTTAGGCAATATCGGCCATATACTGGCTACCAATCTAACAAAGGGAAACCGATCAGTTATTCTGGCTGACCGTAACGAAGTAAAAGCCCGGCAAATAGCTCAAGAATTAGGTGAACTGGCTCAACCATCAACCATTCCAACCGCGATTGATCAGGCAGACATCATCATTTTAGCGATCTGGTTCAATGCCATTCAGGAATTTCTACAGCAATATGCTACTGAACTGGCGGGCAAAATCATTGTCGATCCGTCTAACCCAATAGCCCCCGACGAAAAAGGTGGTTTTGTCAAAATAATCGATGAAGCTCAGTCTGCCGGTCAGCTCAATGCCAGCCTACTACCCAGGGATGCAAAATTAGCCAAAGCCTTAGGCACCTTAGGCGCTGCCTCTCTGGCAAGTGCGTCGGGCCAAACCCCCGATCCGGCGGTTCTGTTTTATGCAACGGATGACCGAAGCATTGATGCGGCTATTGACGAGCTACTAGTTGATGCGGGTTTCGCCCCCCTACGGGTTGGCGGTTTAGATCAGTCTATTCGCTTAGAAGTATTTGGCGATCTGCATGAGTTTGGGGCACTGGGCAAAACCGTCACGCTGTCAGAAGCCCAAGAAAAGCTCTAAAGCCTTTGTTGTCGACAAAATGAGAGACAAAGACGAACATCATTTACCCGAGTCTCAGAATGGTATATCTCAAAACTAGTGGATCAGTGCTGAGCGTTACAATCCTGTACAATCGCTTTTCGCAAGGTTAATTATCCCCTACTTCAATCAGTTATGAACGCATGTGGGTTTGCGTTCGTAACTGACTCACAACCTCCGTAATAACGTTGTCCAGTGTTGCAATCAGGTCCTCCAGGTGTTGAGAAGCCTGGTAGGTTTCCGCATTTCTATCCATGTCTTTTAGCACATCAGTTATGGAATGGATGCCAAGTGTGGCAACCGAAGGATGCAGCCGATGAGCGACCTGACCAACTTTTTTGAAGTCATTTGCCTGATAGGCTGTTTTAATCTCTTCGAGCCCTGCAGGCGCCAGATCAGTAAACATCGTAACCATTTCCGAAACAAACTCTTCATCACCCTGCGCAATGGACCGCAGTTCCGTCAGATCAAATAAGCTATCCTGCTTTTCAGTTTTGGCATGATTCGTCGGAATGTACTCGTCTTTACCCAACCATTTTGTTACGACAGTCAGCAGACTTGACTCGTCGAACGGTTTAGCCAGGTAATCGTTCATGCCAGCCTGCAGAAACTTTTCGCGGTCGCCCGGTATAGCCAGAGCCGTCAAGGCAATAATTGGCAACTGGTTCTTTAAGGTTGCCCGAATCTCACGGGTGGCCTCGAGACCATCCATAACCGGCATCTGAACATCCATCAGGACTAATTCATAAGGCTGCTGTTCGAGTTTTTCAATCGCTTCGAGCCCTTGCCGTGCCTCTCCTATTACAGCCCCATAATTCTTGAGTATGGTAGCGGCCACTAATCGGTTCATTTCGTTATCGTCCACCACCAGAATCTGACTTCCCGACAGCAAATCGGTATTGATTTGTTCCTGCTGTTTTTGGGGTAAATGCCAGGATTCGCCTTTACGAAAAGGAATGGTGAAGGTTACTGAGGTACCTACTTCTTTACGGCTATCTACCTGTACCTGTCCCCCCATTAAATCAACCAGGTTTTTGCAGATACTCATACCGAGTCCTGTTCCGCCAAATCGACGGGTAATCGACGCATCCTCCTGGCTGAAGGTTTGAAAAATCGTTTGGACAAACTCTTCATCCATGCCAACGCCTGTATCCTGCACCGTGGCTCGAATTGTTTGCTGGGCAGCCTCATCATCAATAACCTGACACCGTATATCAACCACACCTTTGTCGGTAAACTTGATCGCGTTCGAAATCAGGTTAAGAAATATTTGAGTTAGTCGGTAGGGGTCACCTATTAAAACGGGAGCAATTCGGTCATCGAAAAATGAATTGGTGAATAACAAACCCTTTTCTTCGGCCCGGTGGCTCATTATCTGCATCACCTTCTTAATAACCTGATGAGGCTCAAAGCCGATCTGTTCGATGGTCAGTTTTCCAGCTTCAATTTTTGATAGATCGAGGATATCGTTAATGATAACCAGCAGGTTATCAGAAGCCGATTGAATTGTATTCAGATAGAACAGTTGCTGCTCAGTTAACGCGGTCTTTCGGAGCTGATTGCTCATCCCCATAATGGCGTTCATGGGTGTTCTGATTTCGTGGCTCATGTTGGCCAGAAACAATTCTTTTGAGCGGGTCGACTCTTCGGCAACTTCCTTGGCGTGCTTGAGTGCAATCTCTAACTCTTTCTGATGCGTAATATCGATATGCGTGCCAATGATTTTTAATGGTTTTCCGTCATCATCCTGTTCTATAACTACGCCCCGATCCAGTACCCAATTAATTGATCCGTCTTTATGGATAACCCGGTATTCGATCGAATGGCGGGCCAATACACCTGCCCTATACTGCTGGTCATTCTGCTCCAGTAAATGCCGATCGCCCGGATGAACCTGCTGCCACCATAAACTGGCCAGATCGGTTGACTGGTCGATTGGAAAGCCTAATAACTTATTCGTCGGATTGGAAAAGTAGGTCCTTTGGGTACGAAAATCATGCTCCCAATAATTATCGCCAACGTTTGTTAGCGCCATCCGCAACTTTTCCTCATATTCTTTGAGCCGTCGCTGCACAATTTTTTCCTGGGAAATATCTTCCACCATTATAAAATAATGCGTGATCGTCTGCTGCCTGTCGGTAATAGGTTGGCCACTTATGCGGGCCCAAAACCAGCTTTTATCCTGCCTGTAATAAATTCCCTCATGGATAAAGCTTTCCCCGTTTTTAAATGCTTTGTCCATGACAGCCTGGCTCGTAGTATCCGTATGAGGCCCCCGACACAAATCCAGCAGGGACTTACCTACAACCTGATCGACACTACATTGCGTGAGCTTTTGAAATCCATCGTTCGACCAGAAGATTTTATTATCCAGGTCGACGAAGATGATCCCGTTTTTGTTCGCACTGGCCACGAGCGATAACTTTTCCAGCTCGGACTCATTTTTTTTTCGCTCCGATATATCCCGAATAAACGAACAGAAGAATTCATTATCGCCCTGTTTTAAGGGAATGATATATAACTCGATGGGAAACGTTTTTTGACTACGATTTATGGCCGACAGCTCTAGTTGTTTACCTAGTACAACCCCCCTCTTCGTTTTTCCATAGTCTTGCAAGCCCCGTTCATGACCACTCCGATGGACAGTCGGTATAATAAGATCGGCTAATTTCTGGCCAAGTACCTCCTGGCCTGTCCATCCAAATATTTTTTCGGCCTGTGGGTTCCAAAACGTAATAACTCCCTCACTATCAATTGTAATTATAGCGTCTAAAGCCCCATTCATAATCAGGCGACTCTTCAACTCACTCTGCTCGAGAGCATCACGGCTTTTCTTCTGTTCGGTTATATCGGTATAACTCCAGAGATGCCCTTTGTAATTTTCATCCAGGAATATGGGAATATAATCTCGTTGGTATATACTCCCATCGGCCAGTTCCAGAATTTCGCCCCGAACCAGCTTTTTCTCAGCCAGAATCGTATTAATACGGCTAACAAACAGATCGGGGTCTTTGAACAGGTTTTTAGATGTTTCGGCGGCATTGGTACAGTCGGCACCCTGGAGCAAATCGGGCGATACAGGTATAGCGAATAAATCGCAAAAAACCTGGTTAGTGAAGACAACAGCCCGATTTTCATCCTCTACCAGAACTCCATTCTCCATATTGGAGATCAGAGAGGTAAATATCTTTTCAGCATTTTTCCGTTTGTTGATTTGATGATGGAGCAACCGCGCTATGGCCAATAAATCGTTGGAGTCTGTCTGTAGTTCCGAGCCGCTGATCGTACTAACCGCTTCTTCCAGCTTTTGAACCGAGAGTTTCTTTACTTCCAGTTCATGTTTTAATTGCGTGTGTAACTCAATATATTCCTTTTCACTAATGGCAAAGGCCCGTTCGGTTAATTCACGGTCTCGTTCGTAGGCAAGGTACGAATGCTGAACAGAATCCAGGAATTTGGTCATTTCAGGTAACCGCTGAAGTTCCTGGGGCAAATAGCGATTGATCTGGCGTGAAAGCAACTGCGAATACTCCATACAGTGTGGTTAATTAAACTGATTGACCAGAAATTCAAAGTTACTCGTCGATAAAAAGCACCTGATTGCCTGAACAGGCAAGCTACTTATACATCGTCGATTATGCCAGTCATCCAGAGAACTCCAACCAACTGGCTTAACAATCTCTATAGACTGCATTTCAAAATAAAAAGTCAGGTAATCAGCCAGCCTGAAAGCACTATTAAAGGAATATTTATGCATATTATAAAATATATTACAAATATTCCTTTATAAAAGACAACTCTCATATAACTTTAATCATAATCTCTACTGAAATTGATCAGGCACTATGTGCTGATCTGTACAGGCGTATGTAGGCTCATCCCTGATAAGTTGAGCAGGTTTTCAGAAAAGTTTTTTATGCACGCTTCTTCCGTTTTTATTGTCTAAGCATGCAAGACGTTGGGGTAGTCCGCTCTCGCAGAAGCCAGGGTTTCGTAAGATAAACTTACAAAGTAAAGCCCAACTTGTTACCAAAAACAAGCGAGACTAAATCAGTACACATTCATTAAGACTATCAAGCCTTTATCAGTAACCATATTGAACAAAAAAAGCGTCTCCGGTTAGTTCCGGAGACGCTTTTTTTGTTTGTAGAATCCAGCGTTAGTTCAGCGAGATAACGCGATTGGGAGTGGTGGGCTGCGGAGTCGATACAGTCACGGTGTGGGTCGTTACCTCACGACCGTTCGAAATCGCAACCTGATACTCACCATCAGGTAATTCACTCACACTCAAACGGCTACGGTAAGTATTCTCGTTTTTACCCAGGTGGTAGCTATACAGCACCTGACCAGCATGGTTGGTCAACTTAATGTCGGCCGTGCTGCCTTTCTGCTTATCCAGTGCGATACTGATTTTACCACTGTTGGTAGTGTATACCGCCGACTGATACGAAGCCGTTTTGTCGGGATTGGTGCCGGGGTTGGTTTCAGCAAAGGTAGCAACCGATGTAACGATACCCAGGATAAGAGCGAAAGCGAAAGATTTGATGAGGGTTTTCATTGTAGTATGTTGTTTATGTTATTGTTCGAAGCAGGTCGGGTTGTTGTCCCGATTGGTTGCACCAAAGTTATGGGCAGTAGATGGTACTATGCATTACAAACTACCGGAACGGTTGCCGACTGGGATGAATGGTCGGAAACGGGGTCGACTGAGCCAATGGTAGTCGCTCTCGTATGTTTGCCTGAGTTGTTACGAAAGGGGATAAAACCGACCTTGGCTGACGGAAAGGGATAGTAAACGAGTTTTGGGGAACAAATCGTTAAACATTTTGAACGATACGCTCTCGTGGACGACCTCACTCACATTGACGACAATGAGTGCTTAAAAATAAGTATTTGCGACTTTGGGACTCAGCAGTCAACAGCTATCCCCATTTTAAACCATGGGAGCAATCCATTCAAGTAAAAGTATCGGGAGGGATTTGGCTGGACGTTTCGCACAAACCTGCGAATAAAAGTTAGGTACTCAAAATATTACAAGAACCCTACGGCATCAAAGAAGCCGCTCGTTTTCAGGCAAAATCCAATGACGAGAACGGTGTTTTTGAAGTTTTGGAGAAAGTAGCTGGAACTTCGTCCCCTCAATTCTTGCTTTTGACATTATTAACTTTTTGCATAAATAAATGACTAAAAAAGAAGGGATCTACGCCATATTCGACACCGCAAAGGGCGAAATTACCGTAGAATTATTGTACGAAAAATGCCCCATGACAGTAACCAATTTTGTAGGATTGGCTGAGGGAACAATTGAAAACAATGCCAGACCATTGGGGCAACCGTTTTACGACGGGCTTAAATTTCACGCTGTCATCAGCGATTTTATGATTCAGGGGGGCGACCCAAAAGGCACTGGTTCTGGCGGCCCAGGCTACCTTTTTCCTGACGAAATTGATGCCACATTACGCCACGACCGCCCAGGCGTATTATCGATGGCAAACGCTGGTCCAGGCACCAACGGGAGTCCTGACACCAACGGTAGCCAGTTTTTTATCACGCACTTGCCCTTACCTTGGCTCGACGGCAGACACACCGTTTTTGGTTTCGTAATAGATGGACAAGAAGTGGTCAATCAAATGAAAACCAACGATGGTATTAATGCCGTAAAAATTGTTCGTCAAGGCGAAAAAGCCCAAGCTTTTAAGGCCGACAAGGCTTCACTAGATGCCCACATTGGCCAAATTGTGAAAAAACGAAATGAAGCAGAAAAAGCAGACTTAGAAACATTTAAACAGTGGGTGTTGGCCAACTACCCAGGGGCACAATTTACACCATCAGGAGTAGGTTACCTAATCGCCAGATACAAAGAAGGGGTTAAAGCAGGTCAAACAGTTTGTATACATTATCGTATATCTCTCCAGAACGGTCAGATTATTGATTCATCATACGATAGAGGGGTCCCTGTTCAAATTATAGTAGGTTCTGGCAGTTTGATAAAAGGATTGGAGGAAGGAATTGCTTTAATGAGAAAAGGAGAGAGTGGCAAACTTTTTATTCCTTATCAACTTGGCTATGGGCAAAATGGTAGCGGACCAGTCCCCGCCAAAGCTAACCTTATATATGATGTAGAATTAGTGTCTGTCTAGTAACAAATCTTGCACCCATATAAGACACAAAAGAAAAACTAATCCTTTATGAGGTTGAACTTTGGGTATTTTAAAAAAGGTACAAAAATCGTCACTACTTGGTTGTAGTAAGTTCAATCCGTCATTGAGTAGCAACAGCCAATTCTCAACGATTTCCCCAAAAGTGACAATAAAATGCATTAATTATCAGCGCTATACGTAATTAAATAGGTTTGTAATCGGTCAATGGCGGATTGGAGTTTAGCCGTCGACCGTTCGTAATCGGGGTGTATACTAAGGGACTGCCAGCGCCTGCTTTAACAAAGAAGAGGCTCAACCGTTTATTCTTTCAGGACAAACTGACTGCCATGCCGGAAGTAGCGACTAAAAAACGTCTGTAAATCGGGAAACGTGTTGCCTCATTTTCCGGTTGAAAAAGTACCCATATCCTTTGCTTAAAAAGTGATCGCATCACATTGTTTATGAACTTAGCACAGCGCTACCAGCAGGTACGGGCGCGTAGCGAAGCCATTTGTCAGGGGCTTCAAGCCGAAGATTTTGTCGTTCAACCCATTGTAGAGGTTAGCCCGCCCAAATGGCACTTAGGTCACACTACCTGGTTTTGGGAAACGTTTGTGCTGCTTCCTAACGTAGCAGGTTACTCGGTGTTCAATAGCCAGTACAATTACGTTTTCAACAGTTACTACGAAACCGTTGGCGCACGGGTTGTCCGCACAGATCGCGGAAACCTCTCCCGGCCTTCGGTAGCCGATGTGCAGGCGTACCGATCCTATGTCGACACCGCCATGATTCGTTTTCTGACGGAGCAAAGCCCATTGTCAGACGCCTTACAAGCTACTACCCTGCTTGGCCTGAATCATGAAGAACAGCACCAGGAACTATTGATTACCGATATCAAATACATACTGGGCAATAACCCTTTACTTCCTGCTTATCCGACGGATTATCCAAAACCCGATGTACCTACGATTACGACTGAATCCTGGGTTAGCTTTTCGGAAGGCGTTTACGAAATCGGAGCGACTGGAGAGGGTTTTTGTTTCGATAATGAATTGAACCGCCATAAAGTGTACCTGGCTCCCTATCAGATTCGCCAGGAACTGGTTAGCAATCAGGAGTATCTGGCTTTTATCCGGGCGGGTGGATATCAGGATTTTCGCAACTGGCATGCCGAAGGTTGGGAGTGGGTCAAATCAAATGCGGTAAAAGCCCCTCTGTACTGGTATCAACTGGATAATGAATGGTATCAGTACACATCCAGCGGTCTTATACCCCTGATTATGAATCAGCCGGTTTGTCACATCAGTTATTACGAGGCCTGGGCGTATGCGCAGTGGCGGGGGGCTCGCCTGCCCACCGAAGCCGAGTGGGAAGTAGCACAGGATCGACTGGGATGGGGCTCCCGTTGGGAGTGGACCGAAAGTGCCTATTTACCTTATCCCGGTTTCACGAAGGCTGAGGGAGCCATCGGTGAATACAATGGAAAATTCATGGTCAATCAGATGGTACTTCGGGGAGCATCCGAAGCCACTACTCCTGGACACAGCCGCCCCACTTACCGAAATTTTTTCCATGCACCCTTACGTTGGCAATTTACAGGTATTCGGCTGGCCCGGTCCTGCTAATCAACAGAATCGGCCACAATTGAAGACTCAACGCTTTGCAATGGGTAACCTGGCAACGCCCGATACGTTTTGAAAGATATGAATGAAATACTGGTTGATAGTACATTCCGACAGGATGTACTTAAGGGACTGACTGCCGCCCACAAATACCTCCTGCCAAAATATTTTTATGATGCCAATGGAGATGCGTTGTTTCAACAGATTATGCGTTGCCCAGAGTACTACCTGACCCGGGCTGAGACCGAAATTCTCGTACTGCAAAGTACGCAAATCCTGCAACGCTGCCTGGATAGAAAACAGTCATTCGACATCGTTGAACTAGGGGCGGGCGATGGGTCCAAAACGATCTTCCTGTTAAAAGAAGCGCTGCGGATGCATGGTAGCCAACACTATTACCCAATCGATATTTCGCCTGACATTCTTTCGTATCTGGAACAAACACTTAGTCCTAAGCTCCCCAGTATGCAGATTAGTAGTATGCCCGGCGATTATTTTACTCAACTGGAGCAACTACAAACGATTTCAGACCAGTCCAAACTGGTCCTGTTTTTAGGCGGAACCATTGGCAATATGCTTCCTGATGAAGCACTCCAGTTTTTTAAGCAGCTTAAATCATTTTTACGGGCAGGCGACCACCTACTCGTTGGCTTCGACCTCAAAAAAAATCCCCAGACAATCCTGAATGCCTATAATGATGCGGGCGGGTTAACTAAAGCATTCAATCTTAACCTGTTGCATCGTATCAACCGGGAATTGGGTGCTGATTTCAACCCCGATCAGTTTACCCACTATCCGATGTACGACCCTGTAACGGGCAGTTGCAAAAGCTACCTGATAAGTACTCGACCTCAGCAGGTGAGATTCGACGAGGGTAGGGTGATCAAGTTTGATCAAGACGAACCCATTTACATGGAGGTCTCTCAGAAATACAGTCTGGCGGAAATTCACCAACTGGCATTACAAGCAGGGTTTGAGCAGGTCGACGCTTTTTTTGACTGCCGACACCAGTTTACAGATGTTCTCTGGCATATTGCTCCTGGCTCGATGTAATGCTCATTAGCCTCATTCATGCCTGCATTCAGCACAATACATACTGACTTATGAGTAAATAGTCAATACAGGAGGCAATCAAAAGCCGATCCAGATAAGTCCTGGATCGGCTTTTGATTGTCGTGCTGACAGATATTAGTTCAGCGAGATAACGCGATTGGGGGTGGTGGGCTGCGGAGTCGATACAGTCACAGTGTGGGTCGTTACCTCACGACCGTTCGTAATCGCAACCTGATACTCGCCATCAGGTAATTCACTCACACTCAAACGGCTACGGTAAGTGTTCTCGTTTTTACCCAGGTGGTAGCTATACAGCACCTGACCAGCATGGTTGGTCAACTTAATGTCGGCCGTGCTGCCTTTCTGCTTATCCAGTGCGATACTGATTTTACCACTGTTGGTGGTGTATACTGCCGACTGATACGAGGCCGTTTTGTCGGGATTGGTTCCGGGGTTGGTTTCAGCAAAGCTGGCAGCCGATGTAACGATACCCAGGGTAAGAGCGAAAGCGAAAGATTTGATGAGGGTTTTCATTGTAGTATGTTGTTTATGTTATTGTTCGAAGCAGGTCGGGTTGTTGTCCCGATTGGTTGCACCAAAGTTATGGGCAGTAGATGGTACTATGCATTACAAACTACCGGAACGGTTGCCGACTGGGATGAATGGTCGGAAACGGGGTCGACTGAGCCAATGGTAGTAGCAGAATAGACATGTAGAGCAACTCCGGCCCGCTTACAAGTGACGATTACTGGCCAGCACTCCTACTTTTTGAGAGGCAAACCCCCGTTAAACTTTTATTAAAAACCAACCCATTCGCATATCTTCTATGTTTACCAATCAGCCAATTCGCTCCACATATTCGGACAAACGATTCAGAAAGCAATTAGCCATAATCAGTAACGAACGACTCTATGCAGTACCGAACGCCCATTTCATCACTGGAACCGTTACGCAAAAAGTGGACTCGTGATGACGTTAAACACCTGCTTAAGCGAACCATGTTTGGCGCAAAGCCCGATGATGTTGCCCACTTTCAATCGCTCTCCGTTCGAAAAGCCATTGATGAACTATTATCCAGCGAACCTACTCCGGCTCCCCCCGTCAACAACTATAATGACGATAAATTTGTCGACGACGAAATCATGCCTGGTGAAACCTGGGTAACTTCTATCAACTATGATGGACAGAATGATGGCCGACGCAAAAACTCTTTCCGAGCATGGTGGCTAGGATTGATGCTGAATCAGAACCGGAACTTACGTGAAAAGATGGTCCTGTTCTGGCGTAACCATCTCGCCACGGAGATAAATAAATCCGGCAATGCACTACTGTGTTATCGGAATAACTCTCTTATACGAACGTATGCCCTTGGTAACTTCAAAGAACTGGTTAAAGCAATGACCAAAGATCCGGCCATGCTGATTTATCTTAATGGGGCATCTAACAACAAAAAAGCGCCGGACGAAAATTATGCCCGCGAGCTGCAGGAACTATTTACCGTAGGTAAAGGGCCAGGCTCTCACTATACCGAAGCCGACGTAAAGGCCGCAGCCAGAGTACTAACAGGCTTTCGCAACGATACCACTACCCACGTCAGTCTGTTTGACCCTGGGCGTCATGATAGCAGCGACAAGGTTTTCTCGGAGTTCTATCAGCATACAACCATCAAGGGCCGACGTGGCCCCGAAGGCGAACAGGAGTTGGATGATTTGCTCGCGATGATTTTTGCCCAGGAGGAAGTGGCCCGATTCATTTGCCGAAAGCTGTATCGCTTTTTTGTGTATCACCAGATTGACGCTGACACCGAAGAGCAGATCATTACCCCCCTGGCGACAACCTTTCGGGCCGCTAACTACGAAATCAAACCTGTATTACGACTACTGCTGAGCAGTCAGCATTTTTTCGACGCAGCCAATCGTGGAGCGCTTATAAAAAGCCCGATTGATTTCACAGTGGGCTTATGCCGTGAATACAATGTCAGCTTCCCCGACAGTTCTGCCTATCCAGATCAGTATGGCTTGTGGCAAGCGATTCAGAACCAAACCGCGTCCATGCAGCAAACCATCGGTGATCCTCCCAACGTGGCAGGCTGGCCAGCTTACTATCAGGAACCCTTATTCGATAAGCTCTGGATTAGCTCAGACACGCTGCCTAAGCGGAACGTATTTACCGATAGCATGATAAACGGCAGTATTGGACGAAATGGCAAAAACTTGCAGATTGATGTTATTGCGTTTACCCAATCGCTCCCGAATCCAGCCAATCCCGACGCGCTCATTGAGGACGCTACACGCCAATTATACGCCGTTGAATTACCTGACAAGGATAGGCAATACATCAAAACCAGCATTTTACTATCTGGTTTACAGAGTGGAATGTCGGATCATTACTGGACACAGGCCTGGCAAAATCTTACTACGAATCCGGAAGATGCTGCCAACAAAACGAATGTTACGCGAAAGCTGAAGAGCCTTTATAAGTATTTGATGAACCTCCCTCAATATCAACTTTTCTAATCGTGAAGGAGAGGGTTAGTCCGGTATCCTCTTCATAAATCTATCGAACTCATGCAACGTCGAGACTTCATAAAAAATGTAGCGATTGCGGGGGTCATTGCCCCACAGTTCATTAATGGTTTCTCCATTCGGGCTTTGGCACAGGCCCCATTGATACCTGTCCATAAAGAGGTTTTGTCAAATGATCGAGTCCTGGTGCTGATTCAGCTTAATGGCGGCAATGACGGTCTCAACACAGTTATACCACTCGATCAATATGGTGCCTATCAGGCGGCCCGGCCTAACATTGCTTTACCTCAGGACAAAATATTGAAACTGAATGGATTCGACACAACAGGTGTACATCCAGCATTAAGCGAATTTACCCAACTGTTCAATGACGGAAAAGCCGGGATCGTGCAGGCAGTCAGTTATCCAAAACCCAATTTTTCTCATTTCAGAGCTACAGATATCTGGATGACAGGTTCGGATGCCGATAAAATTCTAACGACCGGATGGGCTGGCCGTTATCTGAGCGACACCTTTCCGGGTTTCCCCGACAAATACCCGAACGATAGTATGCCTGACCCACTGGCTATCCAGATAGGGTCAGTTATTGCTCCAGCATTTCAAGGCCCAACTTTCTCGATGGGAATAGCGATTAGCAACCCCACCAATTTCTACAATCTCATTGACGATAAGACAGCGGTTTCAACAGACAGTCGATGGGGAGAGCAGCTAGCCTATCTCGAAAAAGTTTCGCAGAAGACTGATCAATATTCAGATGTGATCAGGAAAGCGGCCCAAAAAGTCACAAAGCAATCGGACAAATACCCTTCGGCGGGGAAAAATCCACTAGCTGATCAGTTGAAGATTGTTGCCCGATTAATTGCTGGCGGTTTGCAAACAAAAGTATACTTAGTGAGTATGAGTGGTTTTGATACCCACGCCCGGCAAACCGAACCAACCGATACAACAACCGGGACACATGCTCAACTACTTCGGCGAGTTTCGGAAGCGATCGGGGCATTTATGGATGACCTGAATGGGCTTACTGTTGCCGATCGGGTGATGGGGATGACGTTTTCTGAATTCGGACGGCGTGTAAAATCAAATGCTAGTGGCGGAACCGATCATGGTTCGGCTGCCCCCGTACTTTACTTTGGAAATTCCATTAAAGCAGGTGTGATTGGTACAAACCCGCAAATTCCAGCTACTGCCACGGTAAATGATAACATTGCTTTACAGCATGATTTCCGATCGGTTTACGCAACGGTGCTACAGCAATGGCTCGGCTTGCCAGCCTCGCAGCTACAGACCGTTTTGATGGAATCGTTTCCGATTCTTCCGATGGTATAAACCCACTATTATTCATTACCGGGTGAGTAACCCTGCATCCAGTACAAATTGAGACCCTGTAACATACCGGGCTTTGTCGGATGCCAGATAGAGGACCATCGCCGATACATCTTCGGGCTCTACCCAGGGAACAGGTAATAGGTTACCAGCCGACCGTTCGGCAATTTCCTGGGTGGTGGTCCCTTCCAGCTCGGCCAGGCCGTCGTTCATGGGCGTATTGACACCCGTGGGGTGAATGGAGTTGACCCGTATGTTGTGCGGAGCGAGTTCAATGGCCCAGGACTTGGTCAACCCTACCAGCCCCCATTTCGATGCCGCATAGTGACTAAGCCGATTCATACCCCGCAGACCCGCAATGGATGAATTGTTGATAATAACCCCTGATTGCTGCTGAATCATCACCGGAATAACCCGACGGGCAGCTAACCAGGCCCCTTTCAGGTTGATGTCGATCATAGCATCCCACTCGTCTTCGGGTAATTCATGAGCCAGACCATACGCACAAATACCAGCGTTGTTGAACAGAATATCGATACGGCCAAATCGGGCAAGGGCCGCATCGACCGCGCGAACAATATCCTCATCGCGCCGAACATCGCCCTGAGCGGTCAGGCATTGAGAGCCGAGCGTTTCTACTTCCCGTTTCAGGCTATCCAGCTCACTTTCCGAGCCGAGCGCGTAGCCCGGATACGCCATCGGTTTAGCCAGATCGAACGCTACAATGCTGGCCCCTTCGCCAGCCAACGCCAGCGCTACGGCCCTACCCTGCCCGTGAGCGGCTCCAGTAATGAATGCCACTTTATTCTGAAAATCAGCCATCAGGATTCTGCGTGAATAGAGCCGGTTAACGGCAGATAAGGATACAGGTACTCGTCAATATTGACTTCCAGTACATTGTTGAATAAGTTGGTTGCAATCATCTGTCCTGCAAAAGCAACCAGAATCACCAGTTGGGACTCAGAATAGCGTTCGCCCATTGGTGCATACAGTTCGTCGGAAATGTCGCCTTTGTTTTGAGCAATGGCACTGCCAAAGTCTATCACCGCCTGTTCATGAGCCGTTAGCGTCAGGTTTTCGGGCTGTTCGCCGTTGTCGATAATGATCCGGCGGAAAAACGTCGTACACAATGGACAGTTAGACCCTTCGGAGATGGCATGGGCATAGAGATAAGCCAGCCGAGGGCCAAGAATCTTCTTAACCTCTTCGTAGAGCGGATACCATTGCATATACACCTGAAACGCCAGTAGTGAGCGTCCCAGCGTGGCTTTCATATTCGTAATTCGACTACCCGGATAGTCACTAACGTGTGCCTCAAAAGCCTCCTGAACGTCGGGAGTAGCTTCTGCACTGGGCAAAGGAGTAATTCGGGGCATACACTGACTGGTTAAAGATATATGATAAACCTCACATGGTTTACAATCGGCTCAATCGTTCAGCAGCTTCCTGAAGAATGGCATCGTCTTTAGCGAAGCAGAACCGGAGTACTTTATAATCGTTCTTCTGGTGGTAAAATACCGAAACCGGAATGGCAGCAACCCGAATCTCTTTCGTGAGCCGAATGGCTAGTTCATAATCCGATTCATCGGTGATGGCTTGATAGGAAACCGTCTGAAAAAAGCTGCCTTCGGCGGGGGTAAATGTAAAGCGGGAGCCTTTCAGCCCGTCCAGGAATACATCGCGTTTGCGTTGGTAAAAATCGGGGAGCTGCTGATAATGTGCAGGATTGCTCAAGTAGTCGGCCAGCGCATACTGAATCGGTGTAACCGTACTAAAGGTTAGATACTGGTGAATCTTTCTGAACTCCGTGGTCAGCTCAGCCGGAGCCAGGCAGTAGCCAATTTTCCAACCCGTGATGTGAAAGGTTTTCCCAAACGAGCCTACCACAAACGTGCGCTCCTGAAGCTCAGGGTGGGTCATGAGCGAGTGATGAGTCCGGCCATCGAACAGGATGTGTTCATACACTTCATCGCTCATGAGCCAGATAGGTCGGTCCCGAATCAACTCGGCCAGTTGATTCAGGTCATCTGTTGTCCAGGTGTAGCCGGTTGGGTTGTGGGGGGTATTGACCAGGATCATCCGGGTTTTAGCCGTTATTTTCTGACGAACGGCATCCCAGTCAACCGCATACTGGGGCGGAGTGAGGGTTACATACACAGGTATGCCTCCGTTGAGTTCAATGGCCGGTACGTAACTGTCGTAGGCTGGTTCCAGAACGATCACCTCGTCGCCCGGACGCACAACGGATGCGATAGCCGCAAAAATGGCTTCGGTTGCGCCCGATGTGACGGTGATTTCCGTATCAGGGTCATAGGCTACTTTATACTGTTCGAAGGTTTTTTGGGCCAGTGCTTCACGTAGTGCCGGAACGCCTGTCATGGGTGCATACTGGTTGAACCCTTTTCGCAGGTACGTTTCTACCAACCCAACCAGCTCGGGGGAGCAGTCGAAGCCCGGAAACCCCTGCGACAAATTGATGGCTCCTACCTCAGAAGCCAGCTTCGACATGACCGTAAAAATCGTGGTGCCAACATGAGGGAGCTTCGAGGTCAAACGCGTTGCAATAGATGAATGCATAGGTACGAATCGGTCAGTACGACAACAGACCAGTTAAAGAAATCTTGTCAATATACGGTTCTAATTCATTTGTATGATCCAGAACGCGCAGCAATTCGACATCGTATCGTCGCTGACAAATCCACATTTCAACAAAAAACGCATTGACCGCATACAAATGCAGCCAGAATCCGGGAATCCGACGCGCTTCGATCAACTTTCCATGTCGCCAGATCAGGTTTAACTGATCTTCATAAGGCAGTTGGTGAAAGTATGCTGCTCCCTCATGATTTTGTCCCGTATACATACAAAAGTTTCAGCGTGTGTTCGGGTTGATCAATGCGTTTCAATATACGCTTCACTTAGAGTGCGAACGACCTGGGCAATGGCATCCATATCGATTGATTGATCGAAGTTGTCATCCAGGAAATGGTAGGCTATCTGGCGGTCGGGACCAATAACATATAGAGCAGGCGTAAACGCTTCTTCCGAAATACCCGAAATACGCTCCCAAACCGGGTCATCTTCACTGTATACACCAAACCGCTGGGCTACAGCCGATTCGGCATCAAAGGCTACCCGAAAGTCCAGGTCCGGTATCTGACGAGCCAGCACTTTGGGCGATTCATTGGAAAATACCACTAATTCGGCATCCTCGCTCAACAACCGCTGATGGAGCCGAACCAGCGATTCGAGATACGGCTTGGCATACCGTCCCCAGCAGGGGCAATAAAAACTGACAACGAGTGGACGTGTACCGACCAGATCGAAAATTGATGTAGCCTGCTCAGTCAGTTTCTGACCAAACACCGAAACACGCCAATCGTTGGCCGCTCCGGTCAGGCTAAAAAAAGGAGCCAGATCACCCGTCAGCAGTGGGCTTTTACGGGCAGTTTTCGGTCGGTTGAGCGCGCTGGTTACGCTTCGGATGTGGCCCAGTTCGTTTTCAAATTCAAGAGTCATCGCTGTCATTAGTTTAGTCAGTGTGCTGTGAGCTATATAGTCAGTTAAGAAATGGCCTGTTGTCCATACACCAGGCGTAGGTATCGTTTTTGCACCATGGAGAAATAGGCCCATAGCGACAAAGCACCGATGTAGGCCAGTACAATCAGCATCGGATCGCCCAGTACGGCATAGAAGCCCAGCCACAGTATGGCCACTCGCCCAATTTCGAGGTACAGAACCCACTGCCGCTGTTCAAGTAGTGCTCCACAGTTGATTAGCGTAAGTAGAATAAACAGGGCCGTCAGAAACTGAAGGTAACCCGGTATGGAGGCTTCAAACAGTAGAAAAACAAATAGTATAAGCAGTGTACTGGCCAGTTGCCCAACCACATATCCGCGAAACCGTCGACTTTGGGGGTTTACAGCCGAGCGGCTCAGTGCATCAGTCGATAAAAACCGTTCTTCCAGTTCAGTCCGAATGCCTGGGTCGATCAAATCGGGCCGCCCAAAAATGACTTTTAGTTTCGCCGACCAGCCGGTTGCGCGGTAAGCAGCCACAAACACTTCGAGCAAACCATGAAAATGCTGCCACAAAAAGCTATGGGTATCCAGTGGCTTGGTCAGTCCATATACAGGCTCCGCTTTCTCTTCAATAAAAGTACCAAAGAGTTTATCCCAGATAATCAGCACATCACCATAGTTTTTATCCAGGTATTCGGGGTTACTGGCATGATGAACACGGTGGTGCGAAGGCGTTACGAATACATATTCGAGCCAGCCCAGTTTGCCTATCGTACGGGTGTGAACAAAAAACGGATACAGCCCATGTACCAGCAAAATAATTGTGATCATCTCGGCCGGAAACCCGATGATGGGCAAAACAGACCAGAACAGTGTACGAACAGCCGCCTGAAACACCGTAATCCGGGCCGAAACAGTATAATTAAAATCGTCGCTCTGATGATGTACGACATGTACGGCCCAAAACACATTCATCTCATGCGCCAGCCGATGATACCAGTACCACACAAAATCCGTTGCAATCAATAGACCGATCCAGGTCCAGATACTGGCCTTAATATCGAACAGGGCATAATGTCGGTGCAGGTAATCATACACGAAGTAAAATAATCCAACCGTAAAGCTATCGAGCAACCGTTCGGCAATACCCACGTTCAGATTAGCGACCGAATTCGTAAACCGGAAGTAGTTCTTTTTCTGAATCTTCGATACGATGTATTCCAGACCTATAAAAAACAGGAACAGGGGAATGGCAAAAGCAAGCCAATTCATGATTGTAATCGTTTATCGTCGGTGATGAGTCGATGATTTCCACAACTCGCCAAAACGGAAAAATTATTTGAGAATTTTTGCGCCCAGGATATGGTAGAAAGGCGTTTTGCTGGCGGCATGTTTCGGCTGATACTCACCCGTAATGATGGGAATATACATCACCCGACGTCGGCTTTCGGCACCCAGATTCGGCGATTGTTCGACGCGGTGCCAAAGACTGCCATTGTGGATGGTTAAATCACCCGCTTCAATATCAAATCCAACTTCGCGTCGGTCGGGTCGGTGATCAATAAATTGCCGCTTACGGAAGAGCGTCATCAGGGTATTTTGCCGATGCGTACCCGGTAAAACCCGTAATCCGCCATTACTTCTGGGGCAATCATCCAGATGAAGACCCACATTCAGCATGGGCCGGATTCGGTGACCCAGAAACAGATCGCGAGGACTATCGGTATGCCAGCCCATTCTGGAAAAATTGCTCTCAGGGGTACGAACGTAATGATTCACCACCAGACCATCTTTTTCTTCTTCGCTGATTCGCCCTTCGTAGGGTTGCAAAAGCGTTGTTAATGCCTGCAATTCAGGGCTTTGCAGAAAGCGGCTCAATACAGGGCTAAATAGAGAGGTAAAGGCAAATCGTTGCACAATAAGCTGCCCATTTTCATCTCGGCCATATTTGATCGGGGTTCCATTGATCTTATCCACGTTCTCGGCAATCCAGTTAGCCTCAATACGCTGCAACTCGTGGATAAAAAGCCGTACGGTGTCCCGACTGACAAAGTTCTTGATGTGGAGGAAGCCATTTTTCGAAAAAGAAGCCACTTGCTCGGCCGTCAGACCGTCGATCGTTTGCGTAGAAATTAGCGGTTCGTTAAGTACCATTGGTGTTCGTGTTTTTCGATTTACTATTTAATATATAGAATTAGTATAGTAAATCAATTAATGAAAAGCAAACTGAGCGTTTGCTGAAAAAATTTGGTAAGTAAAACTACTTTATTGAAAACAGAACAGTAAAAAGTGTCTCAATGACATCTTTTGCCATCAATCTTCAATTCAATTGTTCAAGTCAATGAATTCTTTATTGGTTATCAGCGGATTGACTGAGCCTAGTTTCAAATTCGACCGCTTATCTATCGATAATCCTCTTTATTGATAGACAAAGGTGAATAACCAAATTTATAATTCCAAATATTTTATGAATGATTGCTATGAAGAAAGTAGATAGCTTAAATTTAACCCTTTCTTAATGTATAATTAAGAAAGAAAATTTTGTCTTTTTCAAATAATAAACCTACAACCAACTCTCTTATTCTGATGAAACACAGTTTATCGATGAAGGGTGGCACCTGTTGCCTTCTGCTTTGGGTTATTTTCCTGATTAGTCAGGTAGCCCAAGCTCAGGACCGCCGGGTGACAGGCCGAGTCATCTCGGCAAAGGATCAGCAACCCATTCCAGGTGTGAACATTTTGGTGCGGGATTCACAATTAGGCACCACAACCGACGGCAACGGGAATTTCACGTTGAATGTAGGGCCTAACGCAACACTGGTTTTCAGCGCGATCGGCTTTGCCGGGCAAACACAGGCAATTGGCAATCAGACGCAATTGACCATCACACTCCAGGAAGCCGAACAGAATCTGGGTGAGGTCGTCGTAACAGCACTGGGGATTAAGAAAGAAGCCAAGCGGCTAGGCTATGCCACCGCCACTGTATCCCCCGACCAAATTACGACAAACCGGACGGTTAACTTTATGAACGCCCTACAAGGCAAAATTGCCGGGGTTAACATTTCGAGCCTGGGTACAGGCGCAGCCGGTACGAGTAAAATCCGTATTCGTGGCCAATCGTCGTTCTCAGGCCAGAACAACCCACTTATCGTTGTCAATGGGGTGCCCATCGACAATACGAACTTTGGGCAAAACAACGGTAACGTGGGTGGCGACAACTCATTAGCCAGCCGCGACCGGAACTACTCCGACGGTGGTGATGGGCTTTCATCGATCAACCCCGATGACATTGAAGGCATGACGGTTCTGAAAGGGGGAACGGCAGCTGCACTTTACGGCTCACGGGCCAAAGACGGAGCCATTCTGATTACGACCAAAACGAAAGGAGCCAGTCAGGGTATTGGGGTGAGCTACAATACGAACTTCACCACCGACCGTCCGCTCGATTATACCGATTATCAGTATGAATATGGCCAGGGGGAGTATGGTATTCGGCCAACAGCCCCCAACCCGACATCGGGCGTTTGGAGTTTTGGCGAGAAATTTGCCGGGCAGACCCAGGTTCTGTTTGGTGGTGTAACGGTTCCCTACGAGCCCGTTCGTAATCGCATCAATAAGTTTTACCGCGACGGTTCTACCTGGACCAACTCGATAGCAGTATCGTCGAGCAGTGAGAAAGGCGGTTTTAATCTGTCGTTATCGAATACGGACAACAAAGGGATTACGCCCAACAACTCATTCAATCGGAAAACGCTCAATCTGGGTTTCAGCTACAACCTATCATCGCGGCTGACCGTAACGGGAACTATGAACTACTCGAACGAGTACAACAAGAACCCACCCCAGATTGCCCAGCAGGACAACAGTACGCCAACGGTTATCTACACCCTGGCAAACTCGATGCCGCTCGACGTACTGGAAGCCAACCAGATTAACCCGGCAACTGGTAATGAGTTCATTTACTCGCGTTTCATGAACCGCACCAACCCGTATTTCGTCCTGAATTACAAGTTCGAAAACATCCGCCGGGATCGTCTGTTCGGTAACGTATCGGCCCGGTATAACGTAACCGACTGGCTGTATGTGCAGGGGCGTGTTGGGCAGGATTACTGGTCGCGCGATCAGGATTATAACTTCCCAACCGGACAGGCTTCTCTAGCCGCAGCTCCGGCCGGTTATGTGAATGGTGCTTACGTGCAGGAAGTTCGTCGATTCCGCGAGCTGAACACCGACTTTTTGATTGGTGCTAATCGTAAATTCGGCTCAATCGGCGTTGACCTCACGCTTGGCGGCAACCAACTCTACCGTCGGAGTGATCTGAATAGTACGATGGTGACCGATTTCGTTATTCGTGGGTTGTATGTGCCGCAAAACGGTCGTTTAAAAGATCCTACCTACGGACTTAGCGAACGGAAAGTTAATTCGCTGTATGGAGCTGCTGAATTTTCGTACAAAGACTTCCTGTATCTGAACGGAACGGTTCGTAATGACTGGTTCTCGACACTGGCTCCGGCGAACCGCAGCATTCTGTATCCGTCGGTAACGAGCAGTTTTGTTTTTTCGCAGGCCTTCAACAACCTGCCAGCCTGGTTGAACTTTGGTAAGCTTCGGGCAGCTTATGCCGAAGTTGGTAGCGACGGCGACGTATCTCCTTACTCGAACAACCTGTTCTACTCGATCAACTCAGCCACCTTTGCGGGTCAACCAGTCGGCAATATCACGTCCAGCACTATTCCCAGCTCTACGCTACGCCCAAGCCGCACGGCCGAAACCGAGTTTGGTCTGGAACTGAAGCTGCTTAACAACCGAATCGCCCTCGACATGGCTTACTACAACAAAGTTACCAGCGATCAGATTGTAGCGGCTCAGGCATCGGATGCATCGGGCTATACGACGAAGCTGATCAACAGTGGCGAAAGCCGGAACCGTGGGGTGGAAATGTTGCTTACCTTATCGCCAGTACGGACCAAAAATTTCTTCTGGGATGTCATCCTGAACGGCTCGTACAACGAAACCAAATTGCTGCGCCTTTTGACCGACTCACCTGGTGAATCGATCGTGGTTGGTAATGGGATTTACGTAGGCGAACTTCGGCAGGTGGTAGGCCAGCCTTTAGGCCAGTTATATACCTATGGCTATGCACGAGATGCACAGGGCCGTATTATCCATGGTGGCGACGGCTTACCGAACCGTACTGCTACCTCGCTCTCGTTTGGCTCGGCTATTCCAAAATACGTTGGTGGTATTACCAACACCTTCAACTATAAAGGTATTAACCTGTCATTCCTGATCGACTTCAAACTGGGTGGTAAAATGATCTCGGGTACAAACCTGAATGCGTTCCGGCATGGCTTACAGAAAGAAACCCTGGTTGGTCGCGGAGAAGCCGACAATAAAATGGTGGGCGTAGGGGTTAACGAAAAAGGTGAAACAAACGCTGTTCGGGCATTTGTACAAGACTACTACTCGGTTGGCCGTACAAAGAGCCTGGGCGAGCAGGTGGTGTATGATGCCGGTTTCTGGAAACTCCGCCAGATCAGCCTCGGGTACGATTTCACTCATTTCCTACCCAAATCGCTGTTCATCAAAGGCATTCGGGTAAGCGCTATCGCCAACAACGTAGCCATTCTGAAGAAATGGGTGCCCAATATCGATCCCGAACAATTCGGCTTTAGCTCCGATAACCTGGTTGGTCTGGAGTCAACGGGTCTGCCCACCACACGCAGTATCGGCTTTAACCTGAACGTTAAATTCTAAAAGCGTTTACGGTCTTTGGTTTACAGTACTCGACTGTGTAAAGCGGTCTTGCATCAGCCACCGAAACCCGTAAATTGACAACTCTTTTATCATGAAAAAGACATTTCTCTATACCCCACTAATCGCAGCATTGATTGGCTTGAGTAGCTGCGATAAAGGGTTCGATCAGTTGAATATCAACCCAACGGCGGCTACGTCGTTAAATCCGACGTTTACGTTTAACAACGCTATCATCAATACGTCGTTTCCGGGCTCTACACTAATCTTTGAAGAGGGCATCGTCCAGCAGATTTTTACCCCTAACTCAGGTATCAATTCGGGCGGAAACTTCAACATCGACAACCGAGGGCCCACGGGCAACAATGGTGGTTTGTGGCGTCAGTATTACCAGAATAATATTCGGTATCTGATTGATGTCATTACTCAAACCAAGTCGGATGCCAATCGGACCAACCTGTACAACATGGTCCGTATCTGGAAAGCGTATTCGTTTATGGTACTTACTGATACCTATGGCGACATCCCGTACACGGAAGCTGGCCTTGGGTATCTGTCGCAAAACACGACGCCCAAATACGACACGCAGGAGAGTATTTACAACGACATCATTAAGGAGCTTACCGAAGCGTCGGCTGCGCTCGACGCGTCGAAAACGATCGAGACAGGAGAGGTTATGTATGCCGGTAACATTGCCAAATGGAAAAAGTTTGGCTATTCGGTCTTGCTGCGGGCTGGTATGCGGTTATCAAAAATAAACCCAACGCTGGCTCAATCGACTGTTCAGAAGGCCGTAGCGGGAGGTTTGATGCAGTCAAATGCCGACAATGCGGTTGTGAAGAATGATGCAAACTACAAAAATGGCGTTGGTAATACACTGACGTCTACGGAAGCAGCAAACTTTTATCTGACCAAGAATTTTGTCGATTACCTCAAATCGACTTCTGATCCACGATTGACTTCAATAGCCGTTCGGTACGTTGGAGCTAAAAGTGGTCCCGAACAGACAGCCGCTAAGGCCAGTAAAGATCCAGCCGTCCAGATCGGGATGCCAATGGGCTATGATAACGGTACGATTCCAGCGCGTGTTGCGACCGATGGCCTGGCGAGTTTTTACGATTATTCGCAGCTAGACCGTACGCGAATGGGCAAATTTGACGCCCCCTGCTACCTGGTTACCTACGCGCAAACGCAACTGCTGCTGGCCGAAGCCGCTCAACGGGGTTGGACAACCGGCAACCCGGCTGATTTTTATACGGCGGCTGTAACAGCGGATATGCAGCGGTTAGGTGATTATGATGCCACTTCACTGGTACCTACGGCTGCGATTACGGCTTATCTGCAACAGAATCCATATGTTGCCGCTACGGGTCTGGAGCAAATCAATACTCAGTACTGGATTGCGTCGCTGCTAAATGGCCCTGAAGCGTTTGCCAACTTCCGGCGGAGTGGTTATCCGAAGCTAACCCCCAACCCCTACCCTGGTAAGGAAATCAAAGGGAGCTTCATTAATCGCCTGTCGTATCCTGACTCCGAAGCCTCGGTAAATCTGGCCAAGCTAACCGAAGCTATCAACCGCCAGGGGCCCGATAATCTGGACACCCGCGTTTGGTGGGACAAACAATAAGTAAAAAGCGAAACGAGGGCGAACGTCCTCGTTTCGCTTTTTAATAGCCCATTATTTGCTCATCGGCATAGCACCATAACCACCGCTCCCCCGGTTCGGCCGATGCAACAACCGGATGGTCCGTCCGGTGAAAATGTTTTGTAGCGTGTTTGTTCGGCGATGAATCGCAGCAGAGCGTAACCCCGCACGTCTGGCAAGTTCGCAGGTGAACCCACGAACTCCCCGTCCTGACGCATTCTTCACAGAAATACTCTTGTGCAGTACGTACTTCGGTCAACGAGGCAATATGACTGCAAATTGTTTGTTTGAGCATAAGGGTGGTGGTAATGAACAATGGATAATGTAGAATGAACAATGAGTAAATGCCTTTGGTGAATCATTGTTCATTCTACATTATCCATTGTTCATTTTTTAGTTTTCTGCCAGGTATTTATGGACGAAGCTGACGGCCATTGCCCCTTCGCCTACAGCCGATGCGACCCGGTTCATGGCGCCCGACCGAACATCGCCAGCCGCAAAGATGCCCGCACTGCACGTTTCAAGCACATACGGCTCCCGACCATGTTTCCAGACTTTTTTAAAATCGGCATAGCGAGCCAGGTCGCGACCAGTGGCAATGAAGCCTTTGTCGTCTTTGATGATATTCATCTCAATCCAATCGGTAAACGGTTTTGTACCGATGAAGATAAATAGTCCGGCTGCGGGTACTGTTGTACGCTCTTTGGAGTTCATATTCTCCAGTACCAGACACTCCAGTTGCTCCTTGCCTAATCCTTCGACCACTTCTGTGCAGCCCACCACTCTGATATTTGGCGTATTAGCTATCTGATCGATCAGATATTGCGACATCGTTTCGGTCAGGTCGGGGCGACGGACACAAATCACCACTTCCGAAGCCGTTCGGGATAAATACATGGCCCCCTGCCCTGCCGAATTGCCACCGCCCACTATGTAAACAGGTTTGCCTTTGAACGCATATGCTTCGGTCGTAGCGGCCCCATAATACACGCCAGCCCCGGTGAACTTGTCCAGACTTTCGTTTTCCAGTTTATGATACGCCACGCCCGTACTCAGTAGAATGGCCCTAGCCACCACCTCACTCCCATCCGCCATTTTGATATGCTTGTACTGCTCCCCCTGCGATCTGATGGAAACAACTTCCTGCGGAGCCAGAAATTCCACGCCAAACCGTTGCGCCTGACTGATAGCCCGTCGGGTTAGATCAGCTCCGCTCAGGCCATTCGGGAAACCCAGGTAATTTTCGATTCGTGAACTGGTTCCAGCCTGCCCTCCCGGTGCCCGCTTATCGATCAGAATGGTACGCAAACCTTCCGAACCACCATACACAGCAGCTGCCAAACCAGCCGGACCAGCACCAATAATGGCCAGATCGTATAAACTCTGGGATGCTTTTGGCTTCAGGCCTAGTTTTTCACCCACATCACTCAAAGAAGGCCTTGCTAATGCCGTTCCATCTTCCATAACAATAACAGGAAGTTGATCATGACTTAAGCCATGTAGATCGAGTAATTCCTGCGCCTGCGCATCCGCTTCAATATCGAGCCACTGATAAGGAAACAGATTACCCGCCAGAAAATCTTTTAATTCGTGCGACCGAGGTGAAAACTGATAACCAACCAGTTTCAGTCCTTCGAAAGCTGGTCGATAATCGGATTGCCAGTCATCCAGCAGATCATCCAGTACTGGGTAGAGTTTTTCTTCGGGAGGGTCCCAGGGTTTCGCAATGTAGTAATCCAGTTGCACCTCGTTAATGGCCCGGATAGCCGCTTCTATGTCGGAATAGGCCGTGAGCAACACCCGCTTGGCGTTTGGAAACAACGTACGAGCCTGCGCCAGAAATTCAACGCCAGTCATGTCGGGCATCCGTTGGTCCGATAAAAACAGGGCTACCTCTTCGCCTTTTTTCTTCAGATCGGGCAATGACTCCAGCGCTTCGCGAGCCGAACTGGTCGAAAGGATACGGTATTTTTTTCGGTACTGTTTTCGCAGGTCATACTGAATAGCCTGCAATACCTGTTGATCGTCGTCGATAGAGAAAATGATGGGTAGTTTCATGGGTAAAGAGCGAAAGAGTTATCAATGATTGAGTGATTGAATTGTTGAATAAAAAAAGCTTGCGCCAGCTATTCAATCACTCAATCATTCAATCATTGAACAGGCAGGCAAACACTGAATTCGGTTCGGCCCGGTGCCGACTGGACCTTGATGGAGCCGTTATGATGTTTCACAATGCCCTGTACAATATCAAGACCAAGCCCAGTACCTTTGCCAATTTCTTTGGTTGTAAAAAAAGGTTCGAATATCTTATCCTGAATATCGGCCGGAATCCCGCTACCGTTATCGACAATCCTGGTGAGCACAAAATCCAGTCCGTTGGCCTGGTGATCGGGCTGGCTGCTGATCTCGATTTGCCCGCCCTCAGATAGCGCATCAACGGCGTTGTCGATCAGATTGGTCCATACCTGATTCAGTTCACCCGGCCAGCCACACACAGCGGGCAAGTGATCGGGCAGGTTGAGATTAACGGTAATGTGTTTGCTCTTGACTTTGTGATTCAGGAGCGTAAGCGTATTGCGAATCCCTTCGGCCAGTTGAACCGATTCTTTGCCTACCCCCCGATCCATATGGGTGTAATTTTTTATGGAGCCCACCAGCGTAGAAATGCGTCGGGATGCTTCGCTGATGTCGAACACAAGATTTTCAGTAACGAGGTTATTGACCAACCAGTTAACGACTCCACCCAGGTTCGACTCCCCAATTTTATCCAGAATCCAATCCAGATCTGTTACCGAAAAGCAGTATTCGACTAGTGGCCCGACCAGGTCCAGTGAATCATCAACGCCATGATCGTCGAGCCAGTCGGTCAGTTCATCTTCCAGACTACTACGTTCCAGCAAGGTTAGCGGTGCCGACGCGCCTTTAGCCAGGCATGCATCCAGCTTCCCGAAAAAAACCGTGTTGATCGAGTCAACCTGCTCGTTGGTAAGCCTTAGGTTCATGATCGTTTTAAAGGCTTCTGGCGTTGCCCGCAAGTGCGCTTTCAAGGTTTCGGCCGACCGAACCACGGCTGCAACTGGGTTATTCAGTTCATGGGCAAGTCCCGCCGACAATCGACCGAGCGAAGCCATTTTCTCATTTTGCTGGGTCAGCTTGGTAAAATCCCGAACCCGCGTGGTCATCTGATGGACCAACACTTCGGTAAGTTCATAGCAGGCCCCAATTAATGCCTGAAGATGATCGCGATGCAGTTGAAGGATTCGCGAGCCTTTATCCGCAATCAATCGGTTCGGGATGCTCTTCATGCGTGAAAATGGCAACACCCCAAGAATAGCATGCTGTTCGTAAACAATCAGTTCATCACCCGATCCATTGGCCGCAGTTTCGACCCGAATGCGCCCTTCGAGTAGCAAGATCAGGAAATCAACCGGCTCACCGGGTTTATACAGAATCGTTTCGTCGGGAAATGGGACGACTTCAGCGCGTTCGATTACCCATTGCAACTGATCGTCAGGTACGGATTCAAACGCTGGAAACTGGCGAAGATTCTCTAACAGACTCATATCGACTGGCGTTGATGGCTACACAACATCACAACGTTTGGCAAGTCAGTCAGGTAACGAATTGTTCGTCCGATTGGTTACCTAATAGCCATTGGTTGCGATTTTCCTGAAAATTGCAGATTTTTTGGTAAGAAAACTTCACTGTACCGCAAATGCGACTGACTTTGTTTGCTCTTTGCCTGATGGCATTCTCCTTTCGTCCTGACAAACCGGCCTACCGACTTTATACATCCACGCTGAAAACAACGACCTACGCCAAGCTTCTTCACCAGGCTACCGAGGCTGATGTGGTTCTGTTTGGCGAGTTGCATAACAACCCCATCTGCCACTGGCTCGAACTTCAACTCACCAAAGACATACAGGCCGCTAAGAAAGGTAGTTTAGTCCTCGGCGCTGAAATGTTCGAAACCGACAATCAGACCGCCCTCAGCGATTATATTCAGGCCAAAACGACAGCCAAAGAACTCGCTGCACAAACCCGGCTCTGGCCAAATTTCACGACTGACTATAAACCAATTACCGATTTTGCCCGCGAGCAACATATTCCGTTCATCGCCACCAATGTACCCCGCGTTTATGCCCGACTGGTGTCTCGGCAGGGGCTATCAGCTCTCGACACGCTTTCGGCCGATGCCAAACGCCAGATAGCCCCTTTGCCCTTGACCGTTGATCTTACGTTGCCCGGTTACCAGGCTATGATCGATATGATGGGCAATGCGTCGCACAGTGGAGTGACCAATCCACAGACAACGACCAGCAGCAAAGCGCCCAGCGATATGGCCGCCAATTTCGCCCGCGCCCAGGCAATTAAGGATGCAACCATGGCCCATTTTATTCTGCAAAACCACACAGCAGGCCAGACATTCCTGCATTTCAATGGCGATTACCATTCCAAAAACTTCGAGGGTATTGTCTGGTATCTCCGACAGCAAAAGCCAAATCTGAAAATCATGACAATTTCCTCCGCCGAAGTGCTTGATGTTAATCATCCAGATGCCGGAAATCGAGACCTGGCTGATTTTCTGATTGCCATACCTACCGACATGACCAAGACCTATTAAGTGCAGCAATCCTGTCAGTTAATAAGTTTTTAAGATGCCTGGCTTCGTTTCTGGTTCTTTCTTAAGACCGGACAAGACAAAACCATGCTTAAAGACTTGTTCAACCTACGTGGTAAAAATGTGCTGATAACAGGATCTAGTCAGGGCATAGGTAAAGCGATTGCACTGGCGATGGCTGAATTTGGAGCTAATGTGGTGGTACACAACCGAAAAGGAGACCAGGAAGCCTGGCAGGTATCAGAACAAATTCGAGAGCAGGGTGTGAAAGGTGATGTCATTGGCGTCGATCTGGGGCAGCCCAATGCAGTAGACAACCTATTTCGGCAAGTAACAGGCTTGGTAGGCCACATCGATATTCTAGTCCTTAACGCATCAGTACAGATTCCGAAGGTCTGGGAAGAAATCTCAGTAGATGAATTCGATGCCCAGGTCAGTGCAAACTGGAAATCGACCGTTCTGATGATGCAACGATTTGCACCGGGTATGACTGAGAGGGGCTGGGGCCGTATACTGACCATTGGCAGCGTACAGGAGCTAAAGCCCCATCCGGCCATGGTGGTTTACGCTGGCACCAAAGCGGCCATAGCCAATACCGTTCGAAATTTGGCTCTTCAATTAGCCGACAAAGGCGTTACGGTCAATAACCTCTCACCAGGCGTCATCGAAACTCCTCGTACAGACGACCCGATCCCGCCCATCCCTGACCAGATCAGCCAACGCATGAGTATACCCGTCGGCTTTGAAGGCCAACCTAACGACCTTGCCGGTATGGCTGTTCTACTTTGTTCACAGGCAGGCCGATACATTACTGGTCAAACTATTTTTGTCGATGGAGGGATGGGGCTTTAGTTTTACTAATTGAATTGCTGAATGAAAAAGCTTGCGTCAGCTATTCAACAATTCAATCATTCAGCAATTCAATCCGTAAATACTCCCCTACCAGTGCCCAGCTATGGGCTTCACAATACCAGCGCATCTGAACGATAGAGCGATTAGCGAACCGACGAAGCCACGGTTGTTGATACGCGGTTAATAAACCGGCAATGAAAAAGTGGAAAGTTTTGATGTCTGACTCGATTGTAGCCAACGAAATAGATGGCCGTGGTTCCCCCAGCCGTTGCAACGCAGTAGCCAGCATACACTGTTCCACTGTATTGGTAGCCTGCTTCAATTCCTGATAGGCATCATCAATCAGCTGTTCATGAATGGAGGCCAGTCCGGGAATTGAAAAAGCAGCCACCAGCCGGGCTATATGATAGATAATCAGCGATGTACGGGCGTAGTGGGGAGCGCATTGAAAGGGTTCGGCTTTATAGCGCCCCGTCTCTACGATGGAGCGCAGATAATATAGGGAGTCCGTATCGTGCTGATTAAGCGGTAAGTTGTAGCGATAAATGCAGTAGAGCATATTACTCAATGCACAGGCATCAAAATCGACGCCCATATTTTTACCAAACCAGGTCGAATAAGCCCGTAGATGCCGATAATCGGGAAAGGTGTTTCGAATCTGATGGCGCTGGCTTCCATTAGCGTGTTGGCTGAGTTTGTCTTTTAACCACAGCCTATCAGCCAATGACGGCTCACTCGTCAGGAAAACCATAGCCGTATCGTCGATATCATCGGGAATACGAAAGTGTTCAAACCGCCGAAACAGATAGCCATTAGGGAAATGCCGGGACGGTTGCGTTGGCCAGAAGTTATACGTATTGAGTCCGTCCTTGTTGCGAAAAAGCGGATAAGCCATTTGCGCTCGCCCGGCCATCTGATCGATCAGTTGCTGGCACGCGAGTGACACCCTCTGTCGCAGGTTTTGCAGCGTAAAAATCGTAATGGCCGTAAAAAAAACATTCGTATCAGACCGATGATAGCCTAATTGATCATTCCGGCGAATGGCGGGAAACAGGCCATCATCACCCTGCAAACTGGCGATATGCCGGATAATAAAATCGATTGAAAGGGCAGCCATAGTTTTGGTAAAAGTACTGTTTCATGTGTTCTCTTTTTCCAGATTAAGGTTAGATATTTGTCCACTTATCCAGTGAACTACTCAATGCCAAACCTCATTTTATTCGACGATCCGGTTATCCGAACCGCCCTGCTACCTTTCACATTCACCCGGCCGGTAGCCGACATCCGTGTTGGTATTCTGACAATAGCCGAGAAGTGGGCAAGTCGTTTATCGGTTACTGCTTCTTTCCTGACAGAACCTTACCTTCAAACGAAATACCCGTCCATTTCCGGTTCTGATAATGTATACATCAACGGAGCCATATGCCCTACCGATGCGCTGACGAACGCTGTCAAACAGTTGGCAATGGGTGAGAGTCTGGTAGCATCTGATGGATTAGTACTGGCTTTACGTACAGATCAGACCCTGTCGTTTCATGACAGCCTGACCCATTTGGCGCAGCAGACCACCGTTTTTGATGAACATGTGCCAACCATGCGCTACCTATGGAGCCTTATTGCGGCCAATGGGAATCAAATAAGTGTCGACTTTGCCCTTCTGACTGCTGGACGAAAATCAAAGCCTATCACCGACCCCTTCACCCATTGCTATGCTCCCGAAAACGTATTTATTGAAGAGGGTGCCGTCATACGGGCCGCTACCTTAAATGCCGAAGATGGTCCTATATATATTGGTCGGAATGCCATCATAAGCGAAGGAAGTATTCTGATTGGCCCCTGCGCCTTTGGCGAAGGCACGATGGTTCATTATAATAGTAAAATGCGTAAGAACACCAGTGCTGGCCCTTACTGCAAAGTAGGGGGCGAAATAGGTAATTCGATCTTGTTTGGCAATAGCGGCAAAGGTCATGAAGGCTATCTGGGTGATTCTGTTGTTGGCGAATGGTGTAATCTGGGGGCGGGCACCAATACATCGAACCTCAAAAACGACTATACAACCGTTAAGTTGCATAGTTATTCGACCAATGGTCTGGTCGATACAGGCCGACAGTTCTGCGGGCTCATGATGGGCGATTTCACCAAAGCCGGTATCGGCACCCTGTTTAATACAGGAACTGTGGTGGGCGTTAACGTAAATGTATTTGGTAGTGGGCTACCTCCAAAATACCTGGCTTCATTCTCTTGGGGTGGTGCCATCAATGGCTTTACAACCTACCGACTTGAGAAGGCCCTTCAGGTAGCTGCGGAAGCATTCAAACGACGCAATAAAGAATTTGATGAAGTAGAAGAAGGTATTCTGAGAGAAGTTTTCAGACTCGAACGAACCCGACCGATCGACCCCTCAGCATCCTTTGATCTATAGGTACTTTATGTCCTGACCAATCTGTTCAGGACATAAAGTATTCCCAATTACGTTGATTTATGCAATTTTCCGAAATAATCGGTCAGGACGAGACCAAACAGTTGCTGCTTCGGGCGGTCCAGACCAATCACCTGGCGCACGCGTTGCTGTTCGATGGCCCGGAAGGAAGTGCCAACCTGGCCCTTGCCCTGGCGCTGGCGCAGTATGTTAACTGCGAGGACCGGCAGGCAGACGATTCATGCGGACGGTGTGCATCATGCATAAAAACCCAGAAACTCGTTCACCCTGATCTGCACATGGTATTCCCGGTCGCGAATCTGGCGAAGGGAAAAACGTCTGAAGCTTATCTGACCGACTGGCGCTCATTTTTGCTCGAATCGCCTTATCGTACCCTACCCAACTGGCTCGAATCCGTAAACGCTGATAATAAGCAGGGGAACATTTCGGCCGAAGAAGCCCGTACTATTTTACAGAAGCTGTCGCTGAAAGCCTACGAAGGGGCCTATAAAATTATGCTCATCTGGCTTCCCGAACTGATGAATACGTCGTCGGCCAATGCGTTGCTGAAAGTGCTAGAAGAGCCCCCCGCCCAAACGCTGTTTTTGCTGGTGACTAACCAGCCCGACAAACTGCTCATTACGATTCTGTCGCGAACACAACGGGTAGCTATTCGGGCCTTTACGGATGAAGAAGTAGCCACCTACCTACGCCAGCATCTGAATTTCGACGAAACCACTGCCCGACGGCTGGCTTACCTGGCAGATGGAAATCTGGCCGAAGCGCTGACTCGTAGCAAGCAGGACACCGCATCCGTTGAGCAGCACAACTGGTTTGCCGAATGGATGCGTACCTGCTATCGGCAGGACTTGATTGAACTGGTTAAACAGGCCGACCAGTTTGACGGTTTCAGTAAAGAGAAGCAGAAAGGGCTGTTGGAATACAGTATCCGGCTCTACCGTGATCTGTTCCTTTGGCAACAGGGGGCTGCCGAACTGTTACGATTACCCGACAATGAGATGGCTTTTGTTAAGAACTTTGCTAAAATACTGACGACCAACCATATCGAACGCATTGTCAACGACCTGAATGAAGCGACCTATCATCTTGAACGGAATGCCCGCGCCAAAATGATTATGCTCGATATGTCGCTTACGTTCAGCCGATTAATTAAAACAAAGCTGTAGTACAATAAAGTTTTTTTTACCCAGCCATATACCCCCTACTTTATATCTGTGCAACGTTATAACTTTACAGCTCCAGCATGAAGCCTCGTACATCTAAGCCCAAGAAACTGATCGGCATGACGGACCTTGTCGATTTTCCAGATCTGGAGCTTATGAATGTGCAGGCAAAAATTGATACTGGTGCTTATACATCATCACTACACTGCAAAAAAGTCCGTCTGATTAAATCGGGGACACAAACAAAATTGCGTTTTTCGCTCATTGGCAAAACAGGCGAGCCCCATCGGGAGTTTTACAGCGACCAGTTCAGCCAACGTATGATTCGCAATTCGTTCGGAGTCGCCGAAAAACGGTACGTTATTAAAACTCGCATTATACTCTTTGGGCGCACCATCCGGGCGGAGTTTACCCTCGCCGACCGTGAAAATCTAAAAAACCCAGTACTGCTGGGTCGGAAACTACTTCGCAATCGATTCATCGTTGATGTCTCGCAAAAAAATCTCTCTTATCAAGCTAAGCAACAGTCTATGGTTATCAGCCAGTAGCCACTAGTCCCCTGCTACACATTCTAACTGGCTGTCGACTGACAACTTTCGACGACTGATTATCGACTTTCTCACGTTTATGCGTATTGCCATATTATCGGCTAAGCCCGATTTATACTCAACACAACGCCTTCTTGACGCCATTCACGAGCGGGGCCACGAAGGCTGCATCATTAACCATCTGAACTGTCAGATGATGATTGAAGGGGGCCGTCCATCGGTCTTATATGAGGGCGAAGAACTTTCTTCCTTCGATGCCATCGTACCTCGTATCGGTGCTTCGGTAACCGATTATGGGTGCGCCGTTGTTCGGCAGTTTGAAATGATGAACGTCTTCACAACGGGCAAATCGCAGGCCATCATGCGATCGCGGAATAAGCTGCGCAGCTTACAGGTGCTTTCAAAAGCGGGCGTAGGTCTACCCAAAACCATGTTTGCCAACCATCCTAAAAATGGCGACGTTACCCAGCTCATCAAGCTCGTAGGTGGCCCTCCCGTCGTTATCAAACTGCTGGAAGGCACCCAGGGCATTGGCGTTGTCCTGGCCGAGAGTATTAAAACCGCCAAATCGACCATCGAAGCCTTTTACGGCCTGAAAAAGAACGTACTGGTGCAGGAGTTCATCGCCGAAGCTAAAGGGTCTGACATCAGAGCGTTTGTGGTAGGAAGCCGAGTGGTAGGGGCTATCAAACGGCAGGGACTCGACGGCGAATTTCGTTCCAATCTGCATCGAGGTGGCAATGCCGTATCGATACAACTTACTGCCGATGAAGAACAAACAGCCATCTCAGCAGCCCGCGCACTGGGGTTGAAAGTAGCAGGCGTTGATATGTTACCTTCCGAACGCGGCCCTCTCGTACTGGAAGTTAACTCGTCACCTGGTCTGGAAGGCATCGAAACAGCTACGGGCGTCGACATTGCCGCCGAGATCATTACCTATATCGAAGAAAAAATCAAAGCCGACGAAGGTGACACGGTGGGAGTATGATAAAAAAGAGTGAAAGAGTGAAAGAGCGAAAGAGTGGCTTACGCATACTATATTCGCCCATTCACTCTTTCGCTCTTTCACTCTTTAAATATGCCTGCTCTTGACCCTGATCTGAAAAAAGCGATTGTCCGAATGCCGGGTGCGGAAAAAGACAAACTGCTTCTGCGGCTCATCACCAAAGATGCTGTACTGACCGAACGGCTTCAGTTTGAATTGGTTGAGGGGGGAAAAACCATCGATGAACGACGGTCACTAATCCGAGACTTTATCGACCGAACGGCTAAGCTCCACGCAGATACGGCTGGCTGGCTTATGATGGACATGCGGACGGCCAGTGGCTACATTAGTCGCCATCTGAAGGTTACGAAAGACAAATACGGTGAGGTCGAGTTAATGCTGTATATGCTCAATACGTTTTATGAGCACAATGCCCATTTGCTCCAGAAATACAATTCACGCACCGATAAAGCCGCTGAGTACATCGCCAAACGAGCCGAACAAGTCTTAAAAAAAGTCGTTAAGCTCGACCCTGACTATTACATCGAATTTGCCGACGACATCAATAGGTTACTCAGTTGGGTACATTACACGGCACCAGCACATTATGCCCGGCAGTTGGGCTTGCCGAAGGAGTGGGATCTGTGAATAAACAGATGCCCCTTAAACCCTATGATTGAACATAGGGTTGTAGAGTTGACCATTCCATTCACACGTGTATGCAACAAACGGTTTTAATTACAGGAGGTACTGGCACCATTGGTCGACGGCTCACTCAGCTATTACAAGCGCAGGGGTATCAGGTAGCCTTACTAAGCCATTCCGCTAAAACCCTTCCCGGTCTGAAAGTTTACCAATGGGACATCGAAAAAGGGGAGATCGCTTTAGAGGCCATTCAAACGGCAGATCACATCGTTCACCTGGCTGGCGAAGGCATTGCCGATGGGCGGTGGACAGACAGCCGAAAAGAAAAAATCCTGAACAGTCGCACCCAATCGACGGATTTACTGGCAAAGGTGTTGGCCGAAAACGATCACCATGTCAAGTCATTTATCGGGGCGTCGGCCATAGGCTTTTATGGGGGTGATACCAGCGATCGTCCCCTGACTGAAACCAGCGAAGGAGGTTCCGACTTCTTAGCGCAAGTGGTACGTGCCTGGGAACGATCAGAAATGCAAATTGCATCGCTTGGTATTCGGACGGTGTTGTTACGAACAGGCGTCGTACTAACAGCAGACGGGGGAGCCTTACCGAAAATCGCTCAACCGATTCGTTTAGGAGCTGGTGCACCAATTGGCTCAGGGCAGCAATATATCGCCTGGATTCATCTGGACGATATGTGCCGAATGTACACACAAGCCCTGACCGATACAACTTGGCAGGGTATTTACAATGCAGTGGCCCCGAATCCGGTCACGAACGAAACACTCACCAAAGCAATCGCCGATGTGCTGCATCGTCCGCTCATACTACCCAATATTCCGGAGTTCACCATCAAGCTACTCTATGGCGAAATGGCCATTGTAGTAACCGGCGGAAATTACGTTCTAAATAAGCGCATCGCCGACGAAACGACCTTCACCTATCAATATGCTGATTTGAAAACGGCACTGGAGGATTTGTTAACGTAGCGCGGGCGGAAGCCCGTGCAGTCGTATTTCAACATAAGTAAGTCTACGACTGCACGGGCTTCCGCCCACGTTACAGACTAACTCCACTCCCGGTCGGCCGAATCGCGGGTATTCCAGGAGTCGGTTGGGGCAAACCAGGTGGCTCCTTTCTTCAGGAATTTTTTAGCGACTTCTTCGTTCAGTTCGACGCCCAAACCGGGTTTTTCGGGTACGCGGACAAAGCCTTTCTCAACGATGGGCTTCATACCCGTTACCAGATCTTCCCAGCCGGCCACATCAACGCCGTGGTGTTCCAGCGCAACAAAGTTTTCGGTAGCGGCTGCACAGTGTACGTTGGCCATCATCGAGATGGGCGAACCGGCAAAGTGCATGGCCATTGGAATTCCGGCTTCTTCGGCGTAATCACCAATTTTTTTCGTTTCCAGCAAACCACCCGACGATGCCAGATCGGGGTGAATCATATCAACAGCCCGTGCATCAATCAATTTCTTAAAGCCTTCCTTCAGATAAATGTCTTCACCTGTTAAGGTTGGGGTGTCAATCGCATCCGAAATCTGTTTCCATTGGTCGGTATAAAACCAGGGGACAAGGTCTTCCAGCCAGGCCAACCGGAAAGGTTCAACGGCTTTACCGATTTGAATAGCCGTATTCACGTCGAAATGACCAAAGTGATCGGCAGCTAATGGCGTGTCGTAGCCGACAATCTCGCGTACTTTTCCAACGTGTTCGGCCAGTCGATCCAGCCCTTTTTTGGTAACCTGAATTCGGGTGAAAGGGTGCTTCGTATTGGCGTAATTTCCCAGCTTACCAGGTTCGGCATCGCTCCACTGGCGCTTCACACTCCAGTTATTTGCGTTCACGAGCATACCCGGCTGATCGGCCAGCATACCGATACCAAAATCCATTTTCAGAAATGTGTAGCCCTGATCCCGGCGTTTCTTCATATTCTGAGCAAAGCCTTCGTAGGTGTCGGCTTCGGGTGTATCGGCATATAGGCGAATAAAATCACGGTATTTGCCACCCAGCAATTGATAGGCTGGAACGTTATAGGCTTTACCAGCCAAATCCCAGAGCGCCATTTCAACGCCACAGACACCACCGGCAGCCCGGCTTTGCCCACCAAATTGTTTGACCTGCTTAAAAATCTGCTCAACGTTGCAGGGGTTCTTGCCTAACAGTCGGCTCTTCAGCATGAGGGCGTAGTTAGCGCTGGCTCCATCACGCACCTCGCCCCAGCCAACTAATCCCTGATTCGTATCAATTCGGATGATTGGGCTGGTAAACGGAACGCCTTGCAGTACGGCAATGCGCATATCGGTAATCTTCAACTCGGCAGGCTTCGAGTCACGATTTACCTTCTGAGTAATAAACTCCAGTTCCTGATCGACAACATGCGGGCCACCAAGTTTGTCGAACATCATACCAAGAGATAGGCCACCTAATCCGGCGTTTCGGATAAAATCACGGCGGTCAGATGCGTTGCCGGACGACGACAACCGGGAGAAAATGTTTTTCATGGGAAAAAGTCAGGGTGTTATAGCGATTCAGTCATAAAATGACTCAATGGCAGTAATTTACTTATTACAGTGCCTTTTATGTGTAGAATAGTCTTAAACCCTTCTTTTTTCATATGAATAAACTGGCTTTACGTAAAACAATGGTAAAGAGATCGTTACTTACCGTAAGCGCCATCGTTACCTTATGCATTTCAGGCCAGGCCCAGCGCATTGGCTCGTCGGCCGAATACGTTACGGCACTAACCGCCAACTGGAAAGGTGAGCGGTTTGCCGATGGCCGTCCGAAAGTACCTGACATTGTACTGGAACGATTACAGAACTGTACGCTGGAGCAAATCTGGGGGTATCTGGGCAATAAAGGGTATCGGAATCAGGTCGAAAAGAACTGGGTTATTCTGAAACCCGGCGAAACCATGACGGGTCGGGTTGTAACGGCACAATTCATGCCTACCCGCCCCGACCTCGACAGTCTGGTTCGCGCCCAGGGCAAGGCCGAAGGACGTTCGCAAAAAGGAGGCATCAATATCTGGCCAATCGACATCTTGACCAAAGGCGATATTTACGTAGCGGATGGCTATGGTAAAATAAAAGACGGCACCTTAATTGGTTCGAGCCTCGGAAACGCTATTTATGGCAAAACAGGCAAAGGCGTTATCTTTTACGGTTCTATACGCGATATGCAGGAATTGAAGGATACCCAGGGCTTCAACGCCTGGGTAAAAGGGCATGATCCTTCGTATATTAAGGATATGACCCCTACTTCTATCAACGCCCCCATTCGGATTGGTGAAGTCACTGTTCTTCCCGGCGATGTGGTTTTCGCGAATGAATATGGTGTCGTGTTTATTCCGGCACACCTGGTCGAAGGGCTGGTCTCAGCTTCCGAAATGACAGCCCTACGGGACGAGTTTGAACGATATCTTCTCCAGCAAAGCAAATACCCTTCCGGCGAAATCCACGGCGACTGGTCGGAAAAAATCAAAGGCGAGTTCAGAACCTGGGTTGGAAAATACCCCAAGAAGCTAGCCGTTACACAGAAAGACATAGAAGCCTATCTAGCCAAAGAAGGGCACAAATAAGCCATCTCTCCATCGAAACGGTCATCTACTGTGTAAAGCTTATTTTTGCGCAGGAGATGACCGTTTCAGCATCCAGTCTATTATCTGATACCTAAAAAGTTGATTCAATAATGAACTTCCGCCTTGTCAGCGTTTTGTCGCTTCTTATTATCTATTGCCTTTCGAACGCCCTGTTTGGCCAAACACTTCCAAAAGATGAGCTTCTGTTTTTAACCTCTGAATGGAAAGGCGATCGTTTCCCCGATGGACGACCCAAAATTTCCGATGCATTAATTGAACGCGCCAAACATATTGGTATCGACGATGCCTGGACCGTACTGAAAAACGAGGGGTACGTCAATCAATTCGAAGGAGGTTGGAAACTGATTCATAACGATGTACCCGTGGTCGGTCGCGCTGTTACAGCCATGTTTATGCCCAGTCGACCCGATGTCGAGAAGAATATTAAAGAGCGAGGCATCAGCAAACAGGGCCGCAAAGGGAATACCAATGCCTGGCCAATTGAAACCCTAACCAAAGGAGATGTGTACGTGGCCGATGCATTTGGTAAAATCGGCGGAGGTACTCTTATGGGTGCTACCTTGGGAAACGCCATTTTCAGTAAGACCGGCAATGGCGTTGTATTTCATGGTGCTGCCCGCGATTTACAGGAACTGGAAAACATTAAAGGCTTCAACGCCTTTGTTCGTGATTTCCACCCGTCTTTTCTGGAAGAAATGGTACTTATGGGCTTGAATACGCCTATCCGTATAGGCAGTGCAATGGTGCTGCCGGGCGATCTGGTTATTGCCCAACGCGAGGGAGTTTTGTTTGTGCCAGCGCATATGGCCGAACAGGTGATCAGCACCTGTGAATTTGTTGTTCGTAAAGACCAGTTTGGTTTTGAAGTTGTTAAGTCAGGGCGGTATACTACAGGGCAGATTGACAGCCAATGGACTGATGAAATCAAAACCGAATTCCTGACATGGCTCAGCAGGCACCCCGAGTTAGGTACTATGAGCCGAGCCGAGCTTGACAAAATGATGAGCAAGCGAACCTGGTAATTCAGATTCTACCTGCTCCTGCGCAGCTACTGACCCCTACTATAACCAACTGATTGTTAGGGCAGTTACAGTACTTACAAAATCAACGGATTACAGTAGTTTTTTTACGAATCACGTATTAAAAAAGCCTGAGGTTAATCTCAGGCTTTTTTAATGTTATTCATTCATCATCTGAACGAACTGATCGAACAGATATCGTGAGTCGTGTGGACCAGGCGACGATTCGGGGTGGTATTGCACCGAAAAGGCCGGCTTGTCTTTACGACGGATTCCCTCGATAGTTTTATCGTTCAGATTAATGTGCGTCAACTCAACGTTTGCAGTATCCATCACTTCCTCTGCTTTCACAGCAAAGCCATGGTTTTGAGATGTAACCTCACAATGGCCCGTAATCAAGTTTTTAACGGGGTGATTCAGCCCACGGTGGCCATTGTGCATTTTATAGGTTGAAATGCCGCTGGCCAATGATAGGATCTGGTGGCCCAGGCAAATACCAAACAAAGGCTTATCCGTTTCCAGCGCCTGCTTTACTGTCTCGACAGCATACGGCATAGCAGCTGGGTCACCAGGACCATTAGCAATAAAATAACCGTTTGGCTTCCAGGCTGCTAATTCTTCGTGTGGAGTACGGGCTGGAAACACTTTGCAGAATACACCCCGTTCGTTGAAATTGCTGATAATACTGCGCTTAACGCCTAAATCCAATACGGCTACCCGAAGTTTGGCTTCTGGGTCGCCCTGTTCATACGCTTCTTGCGTACATACTTCCGAGGATAGCTCCAGACCGGCCATGTCAGGTACTTTTTGGAGTTCGGCCAGTAGAAGCGCCGGATCTAGAATCTCCGAAGAAATGATGCAATTCATTACCCCTTTGGATCGAATGTAGCGCACCAGCTGACGAGTATCTACCCCGTGAATCCCCACAATATTAGCCCGTTCGAAATACTCCTGCAGCGACCCGTCGGCGGTGTAACGTGAATGAATATTCGAGAAGAAGTTACACACCATGCCCCGGATTTTCACTCCGTTCGACTCTTGCTCGGCATTGTTTAACACACCGTAATTGCCAATATGTGAGGTGGTGTTGATAATGACCTGGCCATAGTAGGAGGGATCAGTGTAAATCTCCTGGTAGCCGGTCATGCCGGTATTGAAGCAGATTTCGCCGGCGGCTGTCCCGATTTTACCCAGCGCCAGACCGCGATATACGCTTCCATCCTGTAAAACCAACAATGCTTCAGGTTGCTTCGTATGTTTCATGTATGCGTTTGAGCTTGAAATATTAAAAAAAAGGGCTAACCGTTGAGGTTAACCCATTTCCATATGACGTGTTTCTGAATCACTATTCTTCGGCTTCTTTACCACCTTTCAAACGATCCTGTAATGCTGCCAGTTCATCCCATTTGCCATCGCGGGCCAGAGCTGCCTGTTCATTCCAGGTTGTAGCGTCATGCACATTGAAACGAGGACCAGCATCAACCAATACTTGTTGAACAGCTTCGTCTTGTGCGTCGGCCAACTGCGCAAAGGTAGTAATACCTGCGTTATTCAGCAACTCAGCGATTTTAGGGCCAATGCCTTCAATCTTGGTAAGATCATCGCCCGATGGGGCGGCAGCAACCGGAGCTTCTTCGGCTGGCGCTTCTGTTGCAGGAGTTGCTTCAGCATCTGTTGCAGCAACAGCCTGACGTGGACTTCCGCTCCGACGGCTCCGACGAGTTTTGGTTGTTGCAGCGGTTTTCTCAGCGGCAGCAGCAATCAGCAGCTCATTGAAATCAACCAGTTCGATCAGACAGGTCTCAGCATTATCGCCCAGACGGCTACCCAATTTAATAATCCGGGTATAACCACCAGGACGGCTGGCGATTTTGTCAGCAACCGTACCGAATAATTCTTTGATGGTCTCTTTATTGTGGAGTGTCTGAAAGATCACCCGACGATTCTGATAAGTATCGTCTTTTGCTCGCGTCAGAATAGGCTCTACGAATTTGCGAAGTTCTTTCGCCTTTGCAACCGTCGTTTCAATACGCTTGTGCATAATCAGCGATGTCGCTAGATTTTGTAACAGCGCTTCGCGGTGCGAATGTGTCCGGCCTAAGTGATTATCTTTTTTACCGTGTCTCATTTTCTTGGAGAAGGGAGAAGGGAGGAGGGAGAAGGGAGGAGCTTTGCTCCTTTTCCCTTTTCCTTTTTCCCTTCTCCTTAGGTTTTAATCTTCGTCTAATCTGTATTTGCTGACATCCATCCCGAATGTCAAGTTTTTCTCTGCTACCAGTTGCTCCAGCTCCGTAAGCGACTTCTTCCCGAAGTTGCGGAACTTCATCATATCCGAAATTTCTAACCGAACCAGATCGCCCAGCGTCCGTACATCTGCCGACTTTAAGCAGTTGTAAGCACGTACCGACAGATCAAGGTCGGCCAGCGAGGTTTTCAGCAATTTCCGCATATGCAGAACTTCTTCGTCTACTACGTTTTCTTCTTCTGGCTTAGCCGTTTCAAACGTCATGGTCTGATCCGAGAACAGCATGAAGTGCTGAATCAGAATCTTGGCGGCTTCCTGCAATGCAATTTCAGGGTGTACCGAACCATCTGTTTCAATGTCTAAAAGAAGGCGCTCATAGTCCGTTTTTTGCTCTACCCGTGTGTTATCAACACCATATTTCACGTTTTTGATTGGCGTGTAAATGGCATCAATTGGGATATGACCAAATGGCAGCTCATTAGCCCGTGGTTCGTCAGCCGGAACATACCCACGGCCTTTTTCCACGATAATTTCCATCTCAAAATCCCGCGTATCATCGATATGGCAGATTTCCAGTTCAGGATTCAGCACTTCGAACGATGGCGAGAATTTCGATATATCACCAGCTTTCAGAACTGGCTGTTTCTTGATGTTTACGGTAATTTTGTTGTCAACCATGTCCGAAATCTTTTTGAACCGAACCATTTTCAGGTTCAGGATAATTTCGGTCACGTCTTCAACTACGCCCTCAATTGAAGAAAACTCATGCAACACACCGGGGAATTTTACGCTTGTAATGGCGTATCCTTCCAGCGATGACAGCAGAATGCGACGAAGCGCATTGCCGATGGTTACACCGTATCCTTTTTCAAGGGGTTTGAATTCAAACGCCCCGTGAAAGTCGTCAGCTTTCTCCACTACGACTTTGTCGGGCATCTGGAACGCTAATATGGACATACGTTTCGTATTTTTTAAGCAGTTCTCTGCCTGGCGTGAAGACTAAACTAGTTTGGACTCAGGTTTATGATTTGCGGTGGGACTACGAACGAAAACTGCGTGGACCAACCGTAAATCATAAACCCAAAACCATTTATTACTTCGAATACAATTCGACGATGGCCTGCTCGTTGAAGTTTTCAGGAATCTGGTCACGCTCAGGGTAGCTGATAAACTTACCCGTCATTTGCTGTGCATCCCACTCAACCCAGTTATACCGCTTTGTATTCCGAGCAGTTAAGCTACCGGCAATTGCTTCAAGTGACTTCGATTTCTCACGAACGCCGATCAATTGGCCGGGTTTCAGCGAGTAAGAAGGAATATTTACTACTTCGCCATCCACAACAATATGTTTGTGTGATACCAATTGACGAGCAGCCCGACGTGATGAAGCGATACCCAACCGATAAACCGTGTTATCTAAACGGGCTTCGCATAATTTGAGGAGGTTTTCACCCGTGATACCCTCACGAACCTGTGCACGGTGGAACAAAGCCCGGAACTGACGTTCCAGAATACCGTACGTATACTTAACTTTTTGTTTTTCAGTTAATTGGAGCGCATATTCAGACTGTTTCCGTTTGCGACCCCGACCGTGCATACCCGGTCCGTAATTTTTTTTCTGGAGCGCTTTGCTCGGACCCATGATGGGTTCGTTGAACTTGCGCGAAATTTTGGCTTTTGGCCCAATGTAACGTGCCATTCTTCAATGAATGAATAATTGTGAAACATTGGACAGACACAACCGAATGTCGCCTGTCCCTATTCATGTCATCCGTATTATACGCGACGACGTTTTGGCGGCCGGCACCCATTGTGCGGCAGCGGGGTAATATCCCGGATAGTCGTTACTTCGATACCCGAGTTTTGGATGGTGCGAATTGCCGACTCACGACCGGAGCCTGGACCTTTCACAAACACTTCTGCTTTACGCATTCCCAGATCGTGGGCAACAGCGGCACAGTTCTGCGCGGCCATTTGTGCTGCATAAGGGGTATTTTTCTTCGAGCCACGGAAGCCCATTTTACCCGCTGAAGACCAGGAGATAACCTGACCGTTCATGTTTGTAAGAGAAATGATGATGTTGTTAAACGTAGCCCGGATATGTACCTGACCTACGGGTTCAACCACTACCACCCGCTTTTTCGCTTTGTCTTTGCGTTTTGCTTGAGCCATTGTTTTTAGGTAATCGTCAATATGTCATCGAAGCTCATTACTTGCCATCTCCGAAGGAAATGACGCCAAATGGTCTGAATGACGATGAGCGACCAATTAATTATTTCGTTACTTTTTTCTTGTTGGCAACAGTCTTCCGTTTTCCTTTCCGGGTACGGGAGTTGTTTTTCGTATGCTGACCACGAACGGGCAAGCCTTTCCGGTGACGCAGACCTCGGTAGCAGCCGATATCCATCAATCGCTTGATGCTCAACTGCACTTCCGAACGTAGCTGACCTTCTACTTTGTATTCGTTCGAAATCGCATTCCGAACAGCACTAGCTTCAGCATCTGTCCATTCACTGGCTTTCTTATCAACGCTGATACCTGCGTCGGTCAGAATCTTTTTTGCCCGGCTCCGACCAATGCCGAAGATGTATGTCAGCGCGATCTCACCACGCTTCTTGTCTGGAATATCAACACCTGCAATACGTGCCATTCTTAGCCTTGTCTTTGTTTGTAACGGGGATTCTTTTTGTTGATCACGTACAGTTTCCCTTTCCGACGGATCACTTTGCAGTCTTCGCTGCGCTTCTTGATTGACGCTTTAACTTTCATGATAAAAGTTTTCAGTTTACTGGTTTTCAGGTTTCAGTTTATAGTTCAGTCAGGCACTTTAGCATAACCGAAAACAGTAAACTGAAACCTGAAAACTTATTTATACCTATACACAATCCTCGCCTTACTCAAATCGTAAGGCGACATTTCCAACTTTACGCGATCACCAGGTAAAATTTTGATGTAGTTCATCCGCATTTTACCGGAGATGTGAGCAATTACCTCGTGCTTATTTGCCAGTTCGACCCGGAACATCGCATTCGATAAGGCTTCCAAAATAACGCCGTCCTGTTCTATAGAATTCTGTTTTGCCATATTCGCTTAAGCTACCATCAGTTCGGAAGTTTCGATCATCAGGCTTGTATTCGCGGTGACTGCTTCAATGTATTCAAAGGTTGTCAGAATCTCTGCTTTCCCCTTTCGTACAGCTACTGTGTGTTCAAAGTGTGCAGAAGGTTTACGATCAACAGTCCGAATAGTCCAGCCATCACGTTCTTGTACAACTCCCTTTTTGCCGAAGTTGATCATAGGCTCAATTGCCAGAATCATGCCTTCATACAACTTAGGCCCTTGACCGCGCTTGCCATAATTAGGGACTTCAGGAGCTTCATGTAAGTTCTGACCAACGCCATGACCTACGAGTTCCCGAACGACCGAATAACCGAATTTCTCTGTATACGTCTGGATAGCATACCCAATGTCGCCTACCCGATTCCCTTCAATCGCTTTTTCAACGCCGATATAAAGAGACTCCTTCGTTCTTGCCAACAACCGACGAGTGGCCGGGGTCACATTACCGACAGGATACGTGTAGGCACTATCGCTATGGTAGCCATTTAGCTTTACACCGCAATCGATGGAAACGATATCACCGTCTCGAAGTTCGTAGCGGCTTGGAAAACCATGAACCACCACATCATTGACGGAAATACAGAGCGAAGCCGGAAACTTATTATATCCTAAGAATGAAGGTGTGCCACCATTATCCTTAATAAACGTTTCTGCGACCTTATCCAGTTCCTTCGTTTGAACACCAGGTCGGATAAGTTTTGCCACTTCAGCATGTGCTTTTCCCAGAACCTGTGCACTGATTTTCATCAAAGCGATTTCTTCTTCGCTTCGAATGTAAATCATCTTGTCCTTTTTGTCAGAACCAGCCATTTCAATTAAGCGGCTACCGTTTCATTAGTACGCCCCTGTACACGGCCTGATTTCATCAAACCTTCGTAGCGACGCATGAGCAGATAGCTTTCTACTTGTTGCAGCGTATCCAATACAACACCAACCATAATTAACAACGATGTGCCGCCGAAGAACTGAGCAAACCCGCTGGTCATACCCAACAGATTGGCGATAGCTGGTAGGATAGCTACAATGGCCAACATAACAGCACCAGGTAGCGTGATCCGATCAAGAACGGTACCGATATAATCTGAGGTTTGGACACCTGGCTTTACACCGGGTATGAAACCACCACTCCGCTTCATATCATCAGCAATCTGTGTCGGGTTAACCGAGATAGCTGTGTAGAAGAACGTAAAGATGATAATCAGCAAACCAAACAGAACGTTGTATTGCCAGGTTGTATAGCTTTGGAAAGCGTTTTGCACACTCGCAGCAAAATCACTTTTCTCCGCAAACAGACCTGCTACGTATGTTGGTATAAACATCAGTGCCTGAGCAAAAATAATTGGCATTACACCCGCAGCATTCAACTTTAAAGGCAAATACTGACGTTGGCCGCCAACCACTTTATTCCCGATGACCTGCTTGGCATACTGAATCGGAATCCGACGTACAGCCTGGGTCAAGACCACCGCACCCATCACAACGAAATAGAGGGCAACCAATTCCAGAACAAAAATCAGGATACCAGCAGAGCCTCTTGATTGCTGCTCACCAATAATGGCACCTGGAAGCCGCGATACAATCCCGATCATTATGATCATAGAGATCCCGTTTCCAATTCCTTTATCAGTGATCCGCTCGCCCAACCACATACAGAAAATTGTACCAGCAGTTAGAACAAACAGAGACGAGATGGTAAATAACCCTCGATCAATTAATAAAGCTTCTGCCGGAATAGTGGTACGGACATACGTGATGGCCTGAACAGCCGTCACACCAATCGTAAGTACCCGCGTGATTTGGTTCAGCCGCTTACGACCCGATTCGCCTTCCTTCTGCATTTTCTGGAAGTAGGGAAGAGCCAGCGTTAGAAGCTGAATTGCAATCGAGGCCGAGATATACGGCATGATCCCAAGCGCAAAAATGGACGCTTTACTAAAAGCACCACCCAGGAAAGTATCCAGCAAACCGAGTAAACCCTGCGGATTTAGGTTCAGTTTTTGGGGATCTACACCCGGCAGTACGATAGCCGTGCCAAGACGGAACGCTGTAATAAACAACAGCGTGTTGAGGATTCGACTCCGCAACTCGTCAATTGCAAAAATATTTTTAAACGTGGTGATGAGTCGGTTCATAAAAGTAGGTCGACTGTTGCCGTGCTACGACTTAGTTAGCTGCTTCCTCGTTCGCTTCTTTAACTGGCACAATGGCCTTTCCCCCTGCTTTCTCGATGGCTTCTTTAGCACTGGCAGAGAAAGCGTGCGCATGGATTTCAACAGCACTGGTCAATTCACCACGGCTCAGTACTTTAACCAGATCTTTCTTGCTCACCAGCCCATGCTGAAGCAGAAAATTCAGGTCAACTACAGTTGCCTTGGTTTCATCAACGAGTGTCTGGATACTATCCAGATTGAGGGGTTTGTATTCGACGCGGTTGATGTTCTTAAAGCCGAATTTCGGAACACGACGTTGTAGGGGCATCTGACCACCTTCGAAGTGCATTTTACGGCTATAACCTGAGCGTGATTGCGCCCCTTTGTGACCACGGGTGGAGGTCCCACCCATACCTGATCCTTGACCGCGCCCGACTCGCTTGCGCTCCCTAACGGAACCTTTTGCCGGTGTAAGGTTGCTTAAATTCATTGGTTTATTTGTAAAAAGTGATTCTTTTGGCTATCCGTAGCCGCTTTGGTGTTACAAAAAGCGGGCCGAAAACCAAAAGAATCGCAAAGGTACTTAAATTTCTTCAATTTTCACCAGGTGCTGCACCTTATTGATTGCACCTTTCAACGCGTCGGTATATTCCAGTTCAACACTGCGGTTGATCTTGCCCAAGCCTAACGACTTAATAGCATTTTTCTGGGATAACGGCCGCTTAATGGTGCTGCTGACCTGCGTGATGCGTACTCGTGCCATGTCTGTTGCTCCTTTTAAATTAACCGTTAAATACTTTCGCCAAGCTAACCTGACGCTGGAAAGCTACCTGATGCGGCAAGCGCATTTTCAGCAGAGCATCCAGCGTAGCTTTTACTACGTTGTGCGGGTTCGACGACCCTTTCGATTTTGCCAGAATGTCGTGTACGCCAGCCGATTCAAGAACGGCACGCATAGCACCACCGGCAATAACGCCTGTACCAGGAGCGGCTGGTTTCAGCAGGACAAAGCCACCGCTAAACTTACCTTCCATTTCGTGAGGAACCGTGCGCTTCAGAAGGGGAACCTGTACCAGGTTTTTCTTTGCGTCTTCTACGCCTTTGGCAATAGCGTCGGTTACTTCATTAGCCTTACCTAGTCCGTATCCTACTACGCCGTTACCATCGCCAACGACAACAATTGCCGAGAAGCTGAACCGGCGACCACCTTTTACCACCTTCGCTACGCGGTTGATGGCTACCACCCGTTCTTTCAGGTCGGCTTCGTTGAATTTTGTCGGTCTTGCTGAATTAATATTCATCGCTTAGAACTTAAGGCCACCCTCGCGGGCTGCATCGGCCAGTGCTTTTACTTTACCGTGATATAAGTAGCCGTTACGGTCGAACACAGCCGTGCTAATGTTCTGAGCAACTGCTTTCTCGGCCAGGCGCTGGCCTACTTTTTTCGCCGTTTCGATTGTATTTCCTTCGGCTTCGCTTTTCAATTCAACCGATGAGGCAAATGCAAGTGTACGACCTGCAAGATCATCAATTAATTGAGCGTAGATCGCTTTGTTAGAGCGGAACACCGACAGGCGAGGACGTTCTGCCGTACCCGATACTTTTGCCCGGATACCGTACTTGATCCGCTGTCTTCTTTCTTGTTTATTCGTTGCCATGTTATTTGATTCCGACCAAATAGGCTGTTTTTAATTGACAGTAAGTTGTCATTTACTTGCCATAATTGTCATTTGGTAAAGCCATAAAAACAAGGAATGACTATCAAATGACAATTGAATGACAATAAATAACTTATTTCTTCGACGAAGTTTTACCAGCTTTCCGGCGAACTTGCTCACCAATAAAGCGGATACCTTTGCCTTTGTAAGGCTCAACTTTACGCAACGAACGGATTTTAGCCGCTACATCGCCAAGCAGTTGTTTATCTGAACCTTCCAGGTACACTTTTGGGTTCTGACCTTTTTCGGTTACGGCCGTTACCTTGATTTCACTTGGAACAGCTACGTACACATTGTGTGAATAGCCTAGTTGAAGCTCAAGAACGTTATTCGTAACGGCTGCTTTATAACCTACCCCGATAATTTCGAGGTCCAGTTTAAAGCCCGTGCTAACACCGGTTACCATATTGTTGACCAGCGAGCGGTACAGACCATGCATCGCCTTATGGCGCTTCTGATCGGTTGGGCGCGATACTTGAATTTGGCCTTCTTCGACTGCTACCGAAATGTCCGGGTCAACCGATTGGGTCAGGGTGCCTTTAGGCCCTTTTACCGTCACGACGTTTTGGGCGTCGACGGACAACGTAACGTTGCTGGGCAGGGCGATGGGTTTCTTACCTATACGTGACATCGTTCAGTTCGGATTAATAGACGTAACACAATACCTCTCCACCAACGTTCAGCGTTTTGGCTTCTTTATCCGTCATTACGCCTTTCGAAGTTGAAAGGATAGCGACACCAAGGCCATTCAGGATACGTGGCAGGTTATCGGCTCCCCGGTATTGACGCAGACCTGGGCGGCTGATACGTTGCAGGTCAACGATAGCGGATTGCTTCGTTGTTGGGTTGTACTTGAGCGCAATTTTGATAGTGCCCTGTGCTGTGCTATCATCGAACTTATAGTTCTGGATGTAGCCTTTGTCGTACAACACTTTGGTAATTTCTTTCTTTATATTGGAAGCAGGAATTTCCACAACCCGGTGCTTTGCCCGGATAGCGTTTCTGACGCGTGTCAGGTAATCTGCTATTGGATCTGTATTCATTCTAAGCGTTGCGTTACTTGCAAACCCCTGCTTTTCAGGAAAGTTCGCAAAATTACGGAAACTGAATTACAAATTGAAATGGAGTCTGGAACTACCAGCTTGCCTTTGTTACACCTGGAATCTTACCTGCCGATGCCATCTCGCGGAACGTAACCCGAGAGATACCAAACTTGCGCATGTATCCCCGAGGACGGCCGGTCAGTTTGCAACGGTTGTGCAGACGAACTGGCGATGCGTTTTTGGGCAGCTTGTCCAGACCGATGTAATCACCAGCCTCTTTCAGTGCCTTACGCTTTGCAGCATACTTGGCAACTAACGCTTCGCGTTTCCGTTCCCGTGCTTTGATTGATTCTTTTGCCATTGTTTTAGCCTTTGTGTCGGTTATTATTTACCACTTTTAGCAAACGGCATTCCCATTGCTTTCAGCAGCTCGTAGCTCTCATTATCGGTGTTGGCTGTCGTCACAAACGTGATGTCCATCCCCGAAATACGGGCTACTTTATCGATGCTGATTTCAGGGAAGATAATCTGTTCCTGCACGCCGAACGTATAGTTACCGCGACCATCGAACCCTTTATCGCTGATGCCTTTGAAGTCACGAACCCGGGGTAACGACACCGTCGTCAGCCGGTCAAGGAATTCATACATCCGCTCACCACGCAGCGTTACTTTCGCACCGATCGGCATTTTCTCCCGAAGCTTGAAGTTCGAGACCGCCTTTTTCGACAACGTCGCAACGGCTTTCTGACCAGTGATCTGCGTTAGTTCGTCAACACCTACGTCTACCAATTTTTTATCAGCGACGGCGGCTCCGATACCTTTATTGATGACAATTTTGCTCAGACGCGGTACTTGCATAACCGACTTATACTGGAATTTGTCTTTCAACTGAGGCATTACCTCATTTAAATATTTCTCTTTCAGTCTTGGCGTTGCCATTTTCTTAGACCTGCTTAAAGTTATTTACGAACGTCAGGGATGAAGTTGCCCGTCTTCTTTGAATAGCGTTGCAACTTGCCCTTGTCGTTCAACTTACGACCTGTGCGGGTAGGTTCGCCGGTAGCAGGGTCAACCAGTTTCAGATTGCTGATATGGATTGATCCTTCCGTTTTTTCCAGACTTCCCTGTGGGTTCGAAGCCGTTGGTTTCAGGTGTTTGGTAATCATAGCGACGCCCTCAACCCGAGCACGATCTTTTTCTACGATTACTTCTTTCACTACTCCACGCTGGCCTTTCGAGTTACCGCCAATCACCAGAACAGTATCACCCGTTTTGATGTGGAATTTGTGTTTCGGTAGCGTTACTTTCTTTTCCATTTCTTACAGTACCTCTGGGGCTAACGATACGATTTTCATAAATTGCTTCTCACGCAATTCGCGGGCTACAGGCCCAAAAATCCGGGTACCACGTGGCTCATCGTTGTTGTTGAGCAACACGGCTGCATTGTCTTCGAAGCGGATGTACGAACCGTCTTTACGGCGTACTTCTTTTTTCGTCCGAACAACTACGGCTTTCGACACTGTACCTTTTTTCATACTGCTGGACGACAGGGCCTGCTTTACTGTCACGACAATCTTGTCACCGACTGATGCATACCGCTTGCCTGTACCGCCCAGAACGCGGATAACCAGCACTTCTTTGGCGCCACTGTTATCGGCTACTCCTAATCTTGATTCTTGCTGTACCATGGCTTACTTCGCCTTCTCGATGATTTCGACTAATCTCCAACGCTTATTTTTGCTCAATGGGCGGGTTTCCATAACGCGAACGATATCGCCGATTCCACACGCATTGTTCTCATCATGAACCGTCAGTTTCTTCGTTTTATTCTGAAACTTGTGGTACAAAGGGTGTTTCACCTTGCGGTCGATCGCAACAGTGATGGTTTTCTGCATCTTGTTGCTGGTCACCCGTCCGATACGCTCTTTCCGAGCGTTGCGCTCCGAAGCCGAACCAGCTTCGCTCGCTGCTGGAGCGGCTGCTGTTGGCTGTTCTGTTATAGCTGCCGCTGGCGTAGTTACTTCTTCCTGCGGTGCTGGTGCTTGTTGCTCTTCCATCGTCGTGTCTTATTAGGCTTGCCGCGATTTAGCTGTCAGTTCCGTGTTCAGGCGAGCAATCCGTTTACGGCTCTCGCGGATACGCATTGGATTCTCGACAGGAGATACAGCATGCGCAAACTTCAATTTCAGCAGTCGGTCCTGTTCAGCACCAATCTCGGTACGAAGCTGCTCAACCGACAATCCTTTTAAATCTTCTTTTTTCATTTTGTTCGTCGCTTGGGGTATTATTCAGCGGTTTGCTCCTGATAATCGCGCCGAACCACAAATTTGGTCCGAACGGGCAGCTTTTGAGCGGCCAGACGCAGGGCTTCCATACCCGTTGCCAGATCGACACCCGTCGCTTCGAACATAATCGTGCCGGGTTTTACAACGGCTACCCAGTATTCGGGAGCACCTTTACCTTTACCCATCCGTACTTCGGCTGGCTTCTTGGTAATTGGCTTATCGGGGAAAATACGAATCCAAACCTGGCCTTCGCGTTTCATCGCCCGCGTTACGGAGATACGAGCCGCTTCAATCTGGCGAGCCGTAATACGACCTGGTTCCAGCGATTTGATAGCGAACGTACCGAAGGAAATCTCATGACCGCGTGATGCGATACCAGGAATCCGTCCTTTATGTTGTTTGCGGAATTTTGTTCTTTTTGGCTGTAACATCTTTCTGAAGAAGTTTACAGTTTTCGGTCTTCGGTTTTCGGTTTTTACGTTAGCCGATCGTACATCAGCCCACCGTAAACTGTAAACCGTAAACTAAAAACTCGTTTATCGTTTCTGTCCTCCACGGCCACCACGGTCATTACCTCCGCGGCCACCACGACCACCCCGATCGTTATTATCGCGATCACCACGGTTGCGGCCACCACGACCACCCCGATCGTTACCATCACGGTCACCACGAGGGCCACGGCGATCTCCGCGATCGTTAGAAGAGGCAGAACGCTCACCGGCTTGTGCCTGGCTCATCATGGCTGCTGGCGACAGATCACGCTTACCGTAGACTTCGCCTTTGAAAATCCACACTTTGATGCCGATTTTACCGTATACCGTCTGGGCTTCAGAGATCGCGTAGTCGATGTCGGCACGGAGCGTATGAAGAGGTACACGACCTTCTTTGTATTGCTCAGAACGGGCAATTTCAGCACCACCTAAACGACCAGACACTTTCACTTTGATACCTTGAGCACCAACGCGAAGCGCCGACTGGATGGCTTGCTTCATGGCACGACGGAACGAAATACGAGCCTGTAACTGTTGAGCGATGGCTTCACCAACCAGTTTGGCATCAATTTCTGGCCGTTTGATCTCGAAGATATTGATCTGGACATCTTTGCCCGTAATCTTCTTCAATTCTTCTTTGATCTTATCGACTTCTCCGCCCCCTTTACCAATCACAATACCCGGACGGGCTGTGTGGATTGTGAGCGTTACACGCTTCAGCGTACGTTCGATAACTACCCGAGCAATGGCTCCTTTCGGAATACGGGCGGCTACGTATTTCCGGATTTTTTCGTCTTCAACGAGTTTATCCGAAAACTCTTTTCCACCGTACCAGCTCGATTCCCAGCCCCGAACAATACCAAGTCGCAGGCCAACTGGATTTATTTTTTGTCCCATTTCTTCTTATTGTTCGTTTTCAGGGGTTTCTGCTTCTGCCGATTGCAACAGGGATTGAGCTGCGCTATCAACTACGATTGTAATGTGGTTCGAGCGCTTCCGAATCCGGTGGCCACGGCCTTGAGGAGCTGGGCGAAGGCGCTTCAGCATAGGACCGCCATCAACAAAAACCGTTTTCACGTACAGATCAGCGTCTTCAATCCGCTCATCTTCATTTTTCTGCTGCCAGTTGGCAACGGCCGACAAAAGCACTTTCTGCAATACGGCGGCACCAGCCTGTGGCTGATATTTTAATAGACCCAACGCCCGGCTAACGCGCTGACCACGAATCAGGTCGGCTATTAACCGCATCTTACGGGGTGACGTGGGCACATCTCTAAGTCTTGCTACTGCTTCCATGTTTTTTTATGGCTCGGAGCGAGGTGCTTGGGGTTTCTATTGCCCTGCACCGGGCTCCCTGCTAGTTTATCGTTTGCCCTTGTCTTTCTTTGCGGTGTGCCCCCGGAAATTGCGGGTTGGTGAAAACTCGCCAAGCTTGTGACCTACCATGTTTTCCGTTACGTAAACCGGGATAAACTTGTTACCGTTGTGAACGGCGAAGGTGTGGCCTACGAAATCTGGCGAAATCATCGAGCGACGCGACCAGGTTTTGATGACCGATTTCTTGCCCGATTCATTCTGTGCCTGTACTTTATTATCCAGGCGGAAATCAATATATGGGCCTTTTTTAAGTGAACGTGCCATTGTTATCTGTTACTTTTTGCGTCGGCTAATAATCATGCTTTCAGATGCCTTGTTGCGGTTACGGGTCTTCTGACCTTTCGCAAACTGGCCGTTGCGTGAACGTGGGTGTCCACCGGAAGCCCGGCCTTCACCACCACCCATTGGGTGATCGACGGGGTTCATAACCACAGCCCGAACGCGTGGACGACGACCTAACCAACGGTTCCGGCCCGCTTTACCCGTTACGACGTTCATGTGATCTGGGTTAGATACCGAACCAACAGTTGCCATACCAGCGCTTAGTACACGGCGGGTTTCACCCGATGGCAGACGCAGAATTGCATACTTATCTTCACGACCTACCAATTGTGCGTAGGTACCCGCCGAGCGGGCCATCGATCCACCTTTACCAGGTGTCAGTTCGATGTTGTGGACGATCGTACCAAGTGGCATTTCAGATAGCGGCAGTGCATTCCCTACATCAGGAGTAGAGCCAGTGCCCGACGTGATTTTCTGACCAACAGTGATTCCCTGAGGGGCGATAATGTAGCGCTTCTCACCATCGGCATATTGTACCAGCGAGATGCGGGCCGAACGGTTTGGATCGTATTCTACAGTCAAAACTTCGGCTGATTGGCCGACTTTGTCGCGCTTGAAGTCAATAATACGGTAATGCCGTTTATGACCGCCACCTATGTAGCGCATAGTGCGGTGACCTTCGTTGTTCCGGCCACCGGTTTTTCTGAGGGGCTCCAGCAGGCTTTTTTCCGGCTTGGAGGTGGTGATTTCCGCAAAATCGGGTGCCACGCGAAAACGTGTACTCGGTGTTACGGGTCTTAGTTTTTTAACTCCCATGACTGATTAAGTGATAGAGCAAGGCTCGGTTTACAGGTCAGCGTAAATGTCAATTACTTCGCCCTCTGCAACCGTTACGATTGCTTTTTTCGTTGTAGGGGTTTTACCCGATACAATGCGTCCGTTGATGTTTTTGCTGCGACGCTTTCCGAAAGTCCGGATGGTGTTGACAGCCTCAACGTTAACGCCATACATTTTCTCGATGGCTTTGCCGATTTCGAGTTTGTTGGCTTTCAGATCAACCTCAAAAGCATACTTCCCCTGCTTGTTAAGGCCCGTCATTTTTTCAGTGACGATTGGTCGTTTCAGTACGCTCATGATTATTTCTCAAACAAGGTTTGGATGGTTGACAGCGCTTCTTCACTGATGAGCAGTTGATCGGCATTCATCAGATCGTACGTATTTACCTGTGCAGCGGTCGTTACTTTCGCCTTTT